>CAFBSG010000010.1_pt1 | contig 53923 bp, 52 predicted proteins | sample 7270301 | NCBI WGS metagenome assembly CAFBSG01 (sample SAMEA6814059, study PRJEB35770) | freshwater metagenome | biome: Freshwater; feature: Freshwater reservoir; material: water | place: Czech Republic | collected 2017-05-23 | depth 30m m | reverse complement strand
TTCCTCAGTTACTACACCGTCAATGATACGAAAGGAGCGAAATTCAGTTGCAGGTGCAATCTCTTCGCGTGTAGAAACGAGAACGTAGTGAGCACCAGGTTCACCAGCGTATGCAATATCTGTTCGAGAAGGATATGCCTGCGTCTCCGTATGCGAATGGTAAATCACAACTATTTCTTCATCATTATCATCGGCTTCACGATAGAGCGCTAAAAGTGCTTGCGGATCAAATTCATAAAAAGTTGGGGAGTGTGCTGCGTTAACCATGGGTCTTAGGCGAATGGGTCTATCAGAATTTATTGGACCTAAGATTGCACCGCATGCTTCATCTGGATATTCCGCTCGCGATTGGGCAAGGATTGCGTCAACAATCTCTCGTGAAATTTCAAGACTCATAGTTGCACGAGCCTACTAGTCTGCATCATTCATCAGCGATTCGAGAAGCGATTCCTGAAGCCAACCAAGCCAACTATATGTTGCGTACACGCCCCGCATCGGATCATCGGGTGCAAGAAGCTCTAATTCTTGTGAATTCGATTGATCAATATTTAACCTAACACCAAGTGCGAGGCGAATGTCATTGAGACCACCTAGCCATGCATTGGCTAGTTCGTGGCCAAGTTCTACGCTTCCATCTTCAGATGCCATCAGCATAGTTCGTATAGACATCGCATGTGCCTGCTTTTTTGAACGTAACACTGACTCGGTATACCGTCGAAATTCAGCAGCATCTACCCCATCGGAATAAGCGTTAGGAAGCAACCGCAACAATACTTCGTCATCTGGTGGAGAATCGTGTGAAGTTATTCCAACCATTGCTGCGAGTGGATCTGAATCCTGATGATCAGATCTTTCAGAAAGTAATTCAATAATTTGCTGTGACAAATTGATTAGAACTTCCTTCTCAGAATCAGAAAAATCTGCAATAAACGAGTCATTCCCGTGACGCCTAAAACCATTTGTAGTACTCATTTGCCGGTATCACTTCGCTGCAGGGTTGCCCATAAACCAAATTCATGTAGTCGTGCTACATCATGTTCCATTTCTTCACGGGTGCCGCTAGAAACTATGGCTTTACCTTCTGTGTGCACTTGCATCATCAATTGAGTTGCTTTGGCTTTGGTGTATCCAAAGAGTTCCATAAAGACATATGTAACATACGTCATCAAATTTACCGGATCATCCCAAACAATTGTTACCCAAGGTCGATCAGTACTAAAAATTGCATTTATCTCTTCTTCAATTTTTGATTTAGTTTTCACCATTATCTAATCACCACCGTAAATGGTTCGCTCTGAACGCCAGCCATTACCTCACTTGTCGGCAAGCTCACGCGATATTTCACGAAGCCTCGAACTTTTTCTGAAGTGGTGAAGAGAAACTTTCCGTCACCATCTGTTGTGAGAGGAGTTCCCTGGGCCACCCAGGATCCCGCTTTCCATTTTTCAAGATAAACCGGCGCCCCGCTTTCATGAGGAGAAATTACTCCTGAAATTGTGAAATTCGAATCATGCGGCGCAGAGGAGGGAGGTGAAATTGCGATTTTTCGAAGAACACTAATTTGAATAGCTGGTGAAATAGATTCACTTCTCTCCCAAGTTCCATCAGAGCGAGCCCGGATACTTCCACCTTTGGCAAGTATGAGGGGAACAGAGATGGTTCCATCCATCAGGGTTGTCGTAACGTAAATTTCACGCCATGTTGATTCGTTGATACCTTGAGTTTCTAAGTGAACAATTAGGCCTTGAACTGGAACTTTATCCGGAAGAAGAAATTGTGCGTCAACTGTTGTTGCCTCACCGTATTTCAATGTTGCATTTGAAATACGTAATGTGCTGCTCACTTCATCTGGCGCAATGGCGAGGGCTGCTTGTCGAATAGATTGTGATGCCATGACATCTTCCATTCCAAGAGTCCAAGCAGTAACGCCGCCCAAGCGATATTTTGAAACAAGTGCAGATCGTGAGGCATAACTTCTTGCGTCTTGATACCAAGCTGTGCGAGATGCCGTACATGTCGTAGCTAAACCAGCGCTAGTTTGCCCGTTATACACTTTTTGATAATTAAAGGTGACTTCACTGAGCACTTCGTCATACACCGGTGTTGCTCCATAGCTTTGTGCCAAAGTTGCAGCATCTCGCATCACAAAAGTCGCTGCTTTCGCACCAGCTTTCACTACAGCTGAAACGCTTGCTGGACAGACACCTGCGACTGAAGTAACCCAGTCGCGTCCATATCCAGCTAAACCAATATAAACCTTAGAAGGTGGCATAACAGATATTGCATACTGAACCGTTTTCTCAGCCCATGCAAGTGGCCCTATTGGTCCAGGCTTTGCAACTGAGTAGTCGTAGGTCATGATTCGAAGTCGATCGATATCTTGAGCAATTAGATTCCATGCGTAAACAAAATATCCTTTTTGTTTTTCTGCGGGATTAAATAAATATGGAGTGCTGATCGAAAGTATTTTCTTCTGAGCGTGCAAAGCAACGCTGAGTTCCTTGATGAAAGCTACCCAGCGTGGTTGCGTTGTTGTCCAACTTGTATTTCCATCAACAAATGCAAACCCTTCAAAATCTAAATCTATTCCTTCATAATTTTGAGAAACTACAAGGTCAACAATTGTTTTAACAACCTGAGTACGTGATGCAGTTTTCGCCAATAGATTAGATAGCACCATTTTTGTCGTGCCATCGGTTATTGTGGGAATAATTGAGATACCGGCATTTCGAATCGCCGAGAGCGGTTGGCTTATCGGGATACTTGGATTTGCTGGTGAGTATAAATCTGTAGCAACAACTCCATTTGTTTTTCCATTAAATTTTAAGGTGTACCAAAAGGGCATAACTTCTCGGATCAAATCCGCGTTGGATACAACAGACGGGAGAGAAGTTTTCATCGAATAATATGGAAGCCACCCAGTCAAAATCTTTCGAGGAATCACATCTGCGCTTGCACTTGAGGGCACGGATACAATCGTTAACGCTACGAAAACCGCGGTACATACGCGGATGAGCGTGTTGGATTTTGACATGAGCATTCTCATAAGGATTTTAGAATATCGGTTGAGCCACTTTATTGATCTTGCGGCGCAGGCTTCAGACGTCCATAAATCTCTTTGCACGCAGGACAGAGGGGGTACTTTTCAGGATCTCGAGTAGGTACCCATTTCTTGCCACACAGCGCTCGAACTGCTTTGCCAGTGACGGCAGATTCAACAATTTTCTCTTTTTTCACATAATGCGAAAAGCGATCATGGCCGCCATCATCTTCTTGAACCTCAGGGCGAGTCAGAAGATCAGTATCTTCTTGACCCTCGGGACCGCGACTAAAAATACCCATGAGCACACCTTATCGTGAGAGTAGAATCTAGTGATGAAGGATCTTTTAAGAACTGAGCATCTCACGCGAGCTGATGTCGATTTAATTCTCGATACTGCCAGTGAATTTGCAGCAAACCCTCTTCGCTCGTCGTCAGCGCTGGCACACAAAAGCGTTGCTATCTACATGACAAAGCCTTCCACTCGCACACGACTTGCATCAGAATCAGCTGTCGCCCATTTAGGGGGAACGCCAATATTTCTTCGCGGAGATGATTTGCAATTAGGTCGCGGGGAAACAATTCAAGATACCGCGCGAATCATTAGTGGTTTTTGCGATGCCCTCATTATAAGAACTTTTGCACAAAGTGATGTCGATGCACTCGGTGCACATTCAAGTATTCCTGTAATAAACGCACTCACAGATGATGACCACCCGACGCAACTCTTAGCCGACTGGCTCACGATTCGCGAAACATTTGGTGCTGACATTCAAGGAAGAAAGTTTGTCTATCTTGGTGATGGAAATAATATGGCTCATGCTTGGTTAATTATGGGCGCAATTATGGGCGCTCACGTTGTCGCTGCAACTCCATCTGGAAAGTGGGCACCCGATGCCACTGCAATTGCAACCGCGAAATTAATTGCACAGACAACTGGGGCGACAGTTGAAGTGACTCATGATCCGCACGCCGCAGCGAAAGAGGCAAGTGTTCTATACACCGATGTGTGGATGTCGATGGGTGATCTCGAATCTGAAAAATCTGAGAAGATAAGAGAGTTAGCCCCATTTGCAGTAACAAATGAATTAATGGCATTGACTGAAACTGATTCAATATTTATGCATTGTTTACCTGCGCACCGAGGCGAAGAGGTCTCTTCCAGTGTCATCGATGGGCCGAAATCAGTTATTTGGCGTGAAGCATTTCACAGGAGGACCACTATTCAGTCGCTTATTTATCACCTCACACGATCTGAAATATTGGGTCGCGCTAGCCTCTAAGCGTTGCGCCATATATCTTAGGCATATGCGAATAGGCGTACCTAAAGAAATCCGTGATGGAGAAAAGCGCGTGGCGCTCGTTCCAGACATCATCAACAAATTAACTCGTTTGGGTTATGAAGTTGCCATTCAATCTGGAGCTGGCGATACATCGCAAGCCACGGATGCAGATTTCACATCTGCCGGAGCCGTGATCGTAAAAGGCGATGTGCTGAAAGAATCCGACGTAATTCTCTCGGTGCAGCCTCTATCACCAGCTCAAATGAGTACGTTAAAAAAAGGTGCAGTAACAATTTCGTTTCTCTCTCCAGTGAGTGCTGTGGATTCAATCGAAGCTGCAGTTACCGCTGGGGTTAGCGCTTTCTCCCTAGAACTGGTTCCTCGAATTTCTCGCGCCCAATCAATGGATGCACTTACTTCTCAGGCACTGTGTGCTGGATATCGCGCAGCACTTGTCGGCGCAGAGTTATCGCCGCGTTTCTTTCCTCTCCTTATGACAGCTGCCGGCACTGTGACACCTGCTCAAGTACTCGTCTTAGGCGCTGGCGTCGCTGGTTTGCAAGCTATCGCTACAGCACGTCGACTTGGAGCCGTTGTGTCGGCCTACGATGTTCGCCCTTCATCAGCTGATGAAGTGAAATCTATGGGCGCTACATTTATTGAATTAGAGCTTGAATCACTCGAAGGTGCAGGAGGATATGCGCGTGAGATGACCGAGGAGCGCGCGGCTAAACAACGTGAACTCCTCACACCTTTTATTGCTAAATCACATGTAGTAATTACGACTGCAGCAGTTCCGGGACGAACAGCACCACGTTTAATGACGCAGGCCATGATTGATTCGATGGCTCCTGGAACGATTATTGTTGACCTAGCTGCCGAAACCGGTGGAAATGTAGAGGGTTCACAACCAGGTGAGATTGTTACGACATCTGGTGGCGTTCGCATCTGGGGCGGTAAAGATGTTCCAAGCCAATTGCCCTTTCACGCATCGTTCTTGTATTCCCGCAATGTGGTGAATTTATTGACTCTCCTTACTACTCCCAAGGACGAAGAAAATGCTTTGGCACTTAATTTGAATTTTGATGATGAAATTATTGATGGCTCGGCAGTTACTCACGCAGGAGTACGACGTACAGGAGGCGCAAAGTAATGGAACCGATTGCAATCATCTCGATTTTTGTTCTCGCGGTTTTCGTGGGATTTGAAGTCGTCTCAAAAGTTTCAAGCACTCTGCACACCCCTCTTATGAGTGGTGCAAATGCAATCCACGGAGTCATCTTGGTCGGTGCGATTATCGTTGCTGATCACAGCCAAACTAATCTTGAACTAGGGCTCGCGGTTGCAGCAATCGTCCTTGCAACTATAAATATGGTGGGCGGATTTGTTGTAACCGATCGAATGCTTGAAATGTTCAAGGGGAAGAAAAAATGAGCCATACTCTTTATAGCTTGATTGGATTAGCTGCTGGTATTTGTTTCATTTTGGCCCTCAAAGGACTTTCAACACCAAAAACAGCGCGCCGTGGAAATATGATTGGTGCAATCGGAGCAACGATTGCCACTCTGGTTGTATTTCTTTACGTGTCTCCAAATCAGGATGGCACATCTCATTCCCTCCCTCTTCACAACTTAGGGTGGATTCTTGGCGCGATTGCAGTTGGAATGGCCGTTGGCGTGCCTGCTGCTCGTAAAGTTCAGATGACGCAAATGCCTCAACTTGTTGCACTATTTAACGGTGTCGGTGGCGGTGCTGCAGCGCTAGTAGCAATCGTTGAGTATCTGCACTTGGGATCTTCGGCAACAACTGCAGAAGTAATTGCAACAGTTTTTACAGTCGTCGTTGGCTGCGTATCGTTTAGTGGGTCAATTATTACATTCCTGAAATTGCAGGAATTAATGACCACGCGTCCTGTGATTTTTCCTGGCGGACGTTTTGTTATAGCCGGAACTCTTGCAGCTGTACTTGGCACATCAGTGTGGGTTGTTTCTGCACTTGGTACTCAACCACTGATGATTCTTGCTGGGCTCTCACTTCTATTCGGTGTACTTTTTGTATTGCCAGTGGGCGGTGCTGATGTTCCGATTGTTATCTCACTTTTAAATGCGTTTACTGGTCTCACTGTTGCAGCGAGTGGATATGTATTGGATTCAACATTGCTCATTATTGCTGGAACACTTGTCGGTGCTTCTGGAACAATTTTGACTCGATTGATGGCCGAAGCAATGGGTCGTTCACTATTCGGAACGCTTTTTGGTGCATTTACTGCAAAGCCACAAGAGGCATCAAGTGGAGAAGAAAATCGACCAGTGCGATCAGGTTCCCCTGATGATGTTGCAATTCTTCTCAATTATGCAAGGCGCGTAGTTATCGTTCCTGGTTTCGGATTAGCAGTAGCTCAAGCGCAGCACACCGTTCGCGAACTTGCTGACTTGCTTCTGTCAAAAGGAATCGATGTTGCCTATGGAATTCACCCGGTTGCAGGACGTATGCCTGGACACATGAATGTATTGCTCGCTGAAGCAAATGTTCCTTATGAGCAACTTCTAGAAATGGATGAGGTAAATCCAACATTTGGACAAACAGATGTGGCAATTGTCATCGGAGCGAATGACGTTGTGAACCCAGCAGCGCAAACTTCTCCTGGCTGTCCGATTTATGGAATGCCCATTCTTGAAGTATCAAATGCGGCAAATATTATTTTCCTCAAGCGATCCATGCGTCCAGGTTTTGCGGGTATTGAGAATGAACTTCTCTTTGATCCAAAAACTATGCTTCTCTTTGGCGATGCTAAGGCTTCGCTCACAAAGGTAGTTTCCGCGCTTAAAGCCCTGTAAATTCATTCATGTTGCAGGTAGTTGAAAGTTCAATTACTATATAGGTAATCGATCTAAGGAGATTGAATATGCCTGCAGTTACCGTTACTGACATCACCGTTTTGCCTCGTATTGCATCTTTACCTGGTGCTCGTGCTCGTTCGATCAAGAGCATCACAACTGCGCCGCAAGGTTACGAGGGTGAAGGATTTCCGGTGCGTCGCGCATTTGCAGGTGTAGACATTGCAGATCTTGATCCATTTATCCATCTCGATCAGATGGGTGAAGTGGAATACGCACCAGGTGAACCAAAAGGTACGCCATGGCATCCCCATCGTGGATTCGAAACTGTCACATACATCATCGATGGAATTTTTGATCACCAAGATAACAACGGTGGTGGTGGAACAATTTCTAATGGCGATACCCAATGGATGACCGCGGGTGCGGGAATTTTGCATATTGAAACTCCCCCAGAGCATCTGGTGATGAGTGGCGGACTTTTTCATGGATTCCAGTTATGGGTTAACTTGCCAGCATCAAAGAAATGGTCACCTCCGGCCTATCAAGATTTGCGTGCAAGTGAAGTTGCACTTCTTTCATCAGAAGATGGCGGTGCCCTTATTCGAGTAATCGCTGGGGAAGTTAGTGGGCATCAAGGTCCTGGCACAACACAGACTCCAATCTCGTTGGTACACGCAACAGTGCAACCAGGAGCCGAGCTTCGCTTACCGTGGCGCAGAGATTACAATGCGCTTGTCTACACATTGGCTGGACATGGCTTTGTTGGCGAAGAAAATCGCCCAGTACACATGGGTCAACTCACGGTCTTTGGAGAAGGTGACACGATTGTTGTACGCGCTGCCAATACGCAAGAGAGTCGCTCACCCGAACTTGAACTATTCATCCTCGGTGGTCTACCAATTAAAGAACCCGTTGCTTGGATGGGTCCTTTTGTGATGAACACAAAACGTGAAGTTTTACAGGCATTTGAAGACTTTCAAAAAGGTTTGCTCGGATCAATTCCAGCGGAATATAAAACTGGCCGCCCACTCAATCGTTCTGGTGATGGTTCAAAATTGGGCGAGGTTGCAAAACCTGCGGATGTTCTTGATGTTCATGGCGCACCTACTCACGTTGTTGAGGGAAATTAAAAACCTTCTCTGCGTATAAACAATTAACCCTCTGCGTTCTTGATGTGGGAACTCTTTGGCGTAGGCACTGTTCTTTTCCACAGAGTTTTTAAGTGATACGCCCTGCCAGCCTAATGTCGGCCCCACATACATACAAAGGGAGTCACAATGATTGAAGAAATTTTCGAGGCAGTCGAAATATCATTAAGGAAATTCGCAGATTTTTCAGGAAAAGCGTCACGGCGTGAGTTTTGGTTTTTCAATCTTTTTCTGACTGGTGCACTATTTTTCACTAATATCGTAATTTCTATCATCGGATCAATTGTTCCGATTATTGGAATATTAGCCGTTTTCATCAATCTTGCTTCTGTTGTAGCAATGGTTCCTTACTTTGCTGCAGCCACACGTCGCATGCACGACGTTGGCAAATCCGGGTGGTGGGTTCTTGTTCCTTTTATTAGTTTCCTATATTTATGTCTACCATCGAGTGAATATCATTCACACGCAACACCATCTCCATCTCGATCCAGCGAACGATTTAGATAATAGAGAGTTTTATTCGTTGATTTCTTTATTGGGGTAACGCCGGCAGCTCTCGCTTTGGAGCAATTCGAGTACTTGATTAGTTTTGGTTTCTTCTTTGTGGATGTTGTTGCAGCCGCCGAAGGAGATCGAGTTGCTCCAGGTGTCGGATTTGTAGCGCTGGCAGTTGGCAATGAACTAGTGGTTGGAGAACCGCTAGGTACAGGGCTTGAATTAATAATTGGTGCATTTGATGCGAAGGCGCTATATCCGCTCAGAGCAGTAGCAGTAAAAGATGTAATGGAACATGTGGAAATCCAACTCGTAAGCGCTTTTGCTTCGTCACTATCAACGGTGAGCGAATATCGAATTTTGACTGAGATCCATTGTGAAATGTATGAACATTGATTTTTCGGTGGCATCCAATTAGCAGGATCCTGGTCTCCTTTGGATCTATTTAATGAGGCCGTAACGGCAACAAGTACTCGTTCATCGCTTAGATCATTGGCAAACGCTTCTCGTTGCGAAGTGTTCCATTTGTAGGCTCCCGATTTCCACGCCTCAGATAAAGGAACCAGGTGGTCAATGTCGAGCGTTGTGGCATCGGAAGTGACTCGGCCATCGTATGAACTAATCCACTTGCCGCCTGTAATCGCACAGTTTGCTCCAAGCTTTGGTGTACTCACAGATTCTTGAATTAAAACTTCTTTACGCGTATCGCACTTATCTTTATCAGCATCTATCCAATGTTTGAAAAGAGTTCGTTCATACCCACTCGTTTGATCCGGTGCAATGGTGAGGGGAAGATCGATAGCGTGACTTGTGGGTATGAATGTAAGAGTCAAGGCAAAGGCATATAGCGAAACATGGGCGATTTTTTCTAACCTGATCACTAGTACACAGTAACCAGAAGGGATACTTTCTGTTCTGTGGACAAGGTAGATACTTCTGTCAGTCCTCTGTTAAAGAGTGCGCTCATGACGATAACTCACTCAGATCACTCCGCACGAGTGTGCCAACTTCTCGGTGCCACACCTGGAATAACCACTTTGGCTGCCCTTGTTGATATAGATCCGGCTCGTTTAGCTCCTACGGCATGTATTGATTATTTATCGGCGCTAGAAAGGCAAACCAGCTGGCTACAAGCACTTATGCACAATGCGATTGTGGCAGTGGCCGGTGTTCAAGCAAGCCGAGCGCAAGGAATCTTTGAAGGCATTGATGATGCTGAGCGGGAAGATGTAGCTTCAGCCCTACGCCTATCGACAGGTACGGCTCAAATACGCATTGATGTTGCACGCACTTTGGTTAATCACTTACCGAACACCTGCTCTGCCTTGGCTGCTGGCGAAATTTCACCCGCCCATGCAACTGTTATTGCGCGCGAAACTGCGTCTGCGATTCGAGATGGATTAGGTGCTGCTCATATCTTTCAGATTGAGCAATCCGCACTTGCGCATGCCGAGTTTCATACTCCGGCTCAGGTAGCTAATAAAGTACGAACAACCCTCGCTCACCTTGCTCCTGTGGAATTCGAAGAGGCATGTGAGCGAGCCAGCGATTCACGTAGAGTTTCGATGTACAAGGAGAGTGACGGACTTGCCACCGTGATCGCAATTCTGCCTGCTGCCGATGCGCAAATTGTTATGAAGGCGATTGAGAATTTTATTGACGTACAGAGCGCAAATGAGATGACAGATACGAGAAATATCGACATGAAACGTGCTGATGCACTCACCTCAATGGCGACGTGGGCGCTTTCGTCAGCGCCTTCGGGCATAGAACATCATCGTCGCCCTGTGAGTGTGAACGTAACTATCGATGTGCAAACACTCTTAGGTTTGGCTCAGAACCCGGCTCAATTAGCAGGGTACGGAGCAATTGCGCCTTCAGTTGCACGAGCTCTTGCCTCTGATGGAAAGTGGCGCAGATTTATTACTGATCCACAAACGGGAGCTCTTCTAGATTATGGTCGCAATAGTTACGAACCGCCGCAAGCGCTGGTGGACTTCCTCATTGCCCGAGATCGAACGTGCCGATTCCCAGGATGCCACATGGCTGCAACTAAGAGCGATTTGGACCATGCTAAAAGTTGGGATTCAGGTGGAGAGACTTCTCCCGCAAATCTTGGAGCTCTCTGTCGAAGACATCATCGATTAAAGACCCATGGGGGTTGGATGCTTGAAAGTTCTGCTGATGGTGCATGTACGTGGACAAGTCCCCTTGGAAAAAAATATGTAGTGCCTGCACGTCCGATGCTCGAAGCTGTGTAGATAAGGGATAATTCACACATGATCTGGTGGCCAAGTGTTGTACCAACATTGCAATACGGATTGATAACTCTTCGCCCATCTGAGGAGAAGGATATTGAAAATATCTACAACGCATGCCAGGACCCGTTAATCTCGCACTTCACAACTGTCCCCGCGAATTACACGATTGAACATGCCAAAGCATTTGTTAGAGAGCGCGACCCTGAATCACTGACAGAACGTCGTGAACTCAGGTTTGTCATTGATTACGGGACTGGCTCTGATAAGGAATTCGCAGGAGTTATTTCGTTTCATTCTTTGGATTTCACCAATGAAGTTGCAGAGATTGGCTATTGGATAGCAGCACCTATGCGCAATAAAAAAATAGGCGCCACAGCCTCACGAATACTTACCAATTTTGGTTTTGAAAGCATGGGGTGGCGAAGAATTGAAGCCCTTGTAGATCATGACAACATTGCCTCACAAAAATTACTAAGCAGTATTGGGTTTAATCACGAAGGGCTCATGCGAGCCAAAGTCATTCGGGGTAATGGCGATGTCATTGATATGGACCTATATTCGGTTCTGAGCAGCGAGTGGAGCGGCCTTAACTGATGATCACGTTGAGCAAGAGAAGGTCATTGGAAATGGAGGATGCCACATGGAATCTTTAGCGCGGATGGTGCTCATTATTCTTTCTGTAGTGGTTTTTGCTGGACTCATCGCTCTGGGACTCAGCTTTACCAAATCCTCCAATGCTACGGTAAGAAAAATTCGTAGAGTTCTTATAGGGCTATTGGGTTCTATTGGGTTTCTAGTAAGCCTTCAATTATTTCTATCACTATCCAATATCGGACCCAAACTTATAGGAATATTCGGAATGACGACTTCTATATTCGCACTGAGAAAAGAATATTGGTTAAGCCGCAAAAGTTGAGCGATGCAATCACATTATTAAATCTAAATATCTGTGGCAAATAAAATCCGCTATTCATTTCGCTGATTTCATTTGCCACAATGGTGGAGGTGCCGGGAATCGAACCCGGGTCCTTCGGTACTAAAACAGGGCTTCTACGGGCGTAGTGTGATTATCGTTTTCTCAGTTCCGAATCTCTTACACACAAGTATTCGACAAACTCATTTGCGGAAAAGTTCTCCGATGTTCTCCGCAACGCGAACATCAAGAAAAGCCCTCTAGCGGCGTTAGATTCCAGAACGAAGGCGCATCTGGGCTAACGGATTACGGAGCCAGCTTAGGCAGCTTGGGCGTAATCAGCGGCAGTTGTACTGGCGCTTGATTTTTTGCACAGGTTATTGGTTAACGAGATCATCCTGGCTTCCTCGGCCCGCTTCCCCTGTCTCAACATCCAAAGTCGAGACCGTTCACCCCCATGGTTGTGCTGATTTTTCAATCGACACCGATCATGGGAACTAGAAGCTATTACTTCTATCCCCTATTTAGTTTTCAATTTCTTAAGTGTAAAGCACAATTTTCTAGGCGACTAATCTCCATAGAATCTATTGAACTTCACGCTCATGACACGCTTGCATAGTTCATGCATAGTTAAAAACAACGTATTACGACAGTGAGTAAAACGCACGCCCGTGGTTACTTATTCCCAGCTTTTTGCCGACTCGCGTTTCGCGCTCTTTCCAGATTGTCTTTGGGAAATCTCGCGCTCAACTTCGCGACCAGCTTGGCGCTCCATGAGCGCCGCCCGCTTGTCGTGCGACTTCTTGCCCCGCGCAACAGCCATTTCGATTTTCGCTTTTCCATCCTTAAAATAAAGCGCAAGTGGAACAAGGGTTACTCCACCCTCTTTTAATTTACTCGCCAATTTATTAAGTTCATTTCGATTAACAAGAAGTTTTCTTTCGCGGCGAGGAGTGTGATTAGTCCAGGTGCCTTCGGTGTACTCAGGAATATGCACCCCACTGAGCCAGAGTTCACCTTTATTGATCATGGCAAATCCATCAATGAGAGAAGCTCGCCCAAGGCGCAATGACTTAACTTCAGTACCAGTGAGAACTAAGCCGCACTCGATAACATCTTCAATTGAGTAGTCGTGGCGTGCTTTTTTATTTTGGGCAATGAGTTTGCGACCGATCTCTTTAACCATGGCCACACCCCCATTCAAGTAAGACTTACTTAGGAGGTAAGAGTATCTAGACCTTGAGGTAACGGCGAAGCGTAAAGACAGATGCAATCACCGATACGCCCAAACCGGTCAAGAACAACCATCCTGACGCCACCCAAACTTCTCCCCAACCAAAGAATTTGGTAAACGAGAGTAAAGGGGCAACTTTTGAGTCAACGACTGCCTTCAGCGCTGCTAATAATCCAGTGGCAAGTGCCCAACCAATAATTGCAGAAATAATACCTTCTAATAAAAATGGTAACTGAATCGACCACGAAGAAGCTCCTACAAGTTTCATCACTCCAGTTTCGCGTCGCCTATTAAATGCTGCGATTCGTAAAGTGTTACTGATGAGAAGGGCCGCCGTCAGCACCGAAGCCAATCCAACAAGAAGTGCACCGTTTCGCAAAACAGCGAGAAGTCTAAAGAATTTTTCGAGGATACTTCTTTGATCTTGAACGATGTCAACTCCAGGTCGACCAGAGAACGCGGAAACAATTACTGGAAATTGCGTAGGGTCCTTGAGCTTAACTCGAAATGATTCAGGAAGCTGGTCAGCGGTTACATTTTGCGCGATTGCAGAATCTTTAAATCGCTCCTGGAAGCGTTTAAATGCCTCAGTTTGAGATTCATAAAAAACGCTCTGCACAACCGGCATTGCTTGAAGATCTTGTTGAATTTGAAGCCTCTGACCCGGTGTGACTACACCACCAGAACATGATGGAGATTCCGAGAGGGATCCGCACAGATACACAGATACTTCAATCTTGTCATACCAATAATCTTTCATCGCGCTCACTTGTGCATTTGAAAGTAATCCGATGCCAAGCAAGGAAAGTGAAATCGCGACAGTCACAATGACTGCGAATGTCATTGTGAAGTTACGGCGAAGACCAATTCGTACTTCTCCCAAGAGGAACCGTGCGCGCATTTTCTAACCCTTCAGACCGCGAGATATGAGAATCGAGATGGAATAAAAATGTATGTGCTCATGGGTATCAACCAGAGTATCCATAGACGCCGCGAACTTGGTCGCGAATCACGTGACCGAGATCGAGTTCAATAACTCGCTTACGCATTTGATCGACAATTCCGGCGTCGTGTGTTGCCATCAATACAGTTGTTCCCTCACGATTGATTCGATCGAGGAGCTTCATAATTCCAACCGATGTTGCAGGATCAAGGTTTCCGGTTGGTTCATCAGCGATCAGAATTGGCGGGCGACTTACATATGCGCGCGCAATAGCTACGCGTTGTTGTTCACCACCCGAAATTTCACTTGGACGTCGATCAGATTTATCTTCTAGGCCGACGAGTTCAAGCACTTCGGGAACTTCGCGATTGATTTCCTTTTGGGAGTAACCAAGGACGTGAAGCGTGAAAGCGACATTCTCGGCAACTGTCTTGTTTGGTAATAATCTAAAATCTTGGAAAACGGTTCCAACCTGGCGGCGCAATTCAGGAACTTTATGAGCAGACAGCGTGCCAAGGTCTTTGCCCGCGACATGGATGACTCCTGTGGTTGGGCGTTCTTCTCGAAGGATTAGACGTAAGAAAGTGGACTTACCCGAACCTGAAAGCCCAACAAGAAAGACGAACTCGCCCTTCATAATCTCAAGGGTCACGCTATCTAGGGCTGGACGTTCTTGCCCTGGATAAACTTTTGACACGTTCTCAAAGCGAATCACACGTACTCCAATTAATCGACTTCTAATTGACTGCTATGACTACGGCATAGTTTAGGTAGGCGGTGCTCCAATTGACCCATTTAGGGGCGAAATACGCCTGTGATTTTGCCGAGGTTGAGCGTGAGGGTGAGAAAACTAATTACTTGAACTTCGACGCCAGCGAATTCCAGCCTCGATGAAATCATCTATCTCACCATTGAGGACAGCGCTGGTATTTCCCGTTTCGTAATCGGTGCGCAGATCTTTTACCATTTGATATGGAGCGAGGACGTATGAGCGCATTTGATTTCCCCACGACCCAGAATTATCGCCCTTGAGTGCATTAATTTTCGCCTGCTCTTCTTGGCGACGACGCTCAAGTAATTTTGATTGCAATACTGCCATTGCGGTTGCCTTATTTTGTATTTGAGAACGTTCATTCTGACAAGAAACAACTATGCCCGTCGGGATGTGAGTGAGGCGCACGGCTGAGTCTGTTGTGTTAACGCCTTGCCCACCAGGGCCAGACGATCGATACACGTCAACTCGAAGTTCCTTTTCATCAATTTCAATGTGATCGCTTTGTTCCACCACTGGCACAACTTCTACCCCAGCAAATGAGGTGTGTCGGCGACTTTGGCTATCAAAAGGTGAAATTCGCACGAGACGATGAGTGCCTTGCTCCACCGATAACGTCCCGTATGCATAGGGTGCGTTCACACGAAACGTTGTCGATTTAATTCCAGCCTCTTCGGCATATGATGTTTCAAGTACATCGACACTAAATGAATGGCGCTCGCAATACCGCAAATACATCCGCATCAACATTTCAGCCCAGTCAGCGGCTTCTACCCCGCCAGCCTCAGAGCGAATAGTGATGAGGGCTTCTCTTTCATCATATTCGCCATTGAGAAGTGTCTGAACTTCGAGCTCACTGATTGCTTTCTTCGCTGAATCTAATTCGCCTTCAGTTTCCATTAGAGCGGCCGAATCATTCTCGCTCTGTGCTAGTTCAATAAGAATCGGAAGGTCAGATACGCGTTGTCGAAGTCCCTCAAGTTTTGATATCACTGATTGCACCCGTGAGAGTCGACTCGTTACTTTCTGAGCGGTTTCAGGGTCATCCCACAAATTTGGCACACCTGCTTGCTCTTCTAAATCCGCAGCCTGCTTACGCAATTTAGGAAGATCCAATACCTTTTCAATCGAGACTAGGGTTGCACCTATCGCTGCGATCTCAAGATCGTATTCCCTTGCGGCCATGACATAAGAGTACTCAGTTCAGTGCCCTATTTCTTTATGCCAGTGGGATTGTCTCAATACGGTGGAATTATGGGCAATCATCTCCCTGTGGATGCACAAAGAAGAGAGAAGTCCAGAAAGAGAAAGTGAACAATTTATTTACTTTAAAAGATTCTGATTCCAAAAAGATAAAATCCGGAGGATCGAACATTAGTTGCGCCAGCCGATGCATGGAGTTCAAAATTGCGAAGATGAGTAAATGGTAGGACTAGCGGCACATTTGCTCGAGAAACAGTTGAAATTGAAACTGTGTATCCATCACAATTGAAATCGACAAGGTCTATTCCTTGCAATTCACGCCTCTTCATTGAGCCGTGATCATTCTGCCAATAGGTCAACTCGTCTTGAATTTCACTTAATGACTTATTGCAATCAATCGGAACGGGTTCTTTGGCATGAGGGATAAATGCACTAAAGAAAGTACCTTTACCTTTGTAGTACGTGCTCAGATCGAGAGTGTGCACTCCACGTTGGACCGCAGCTTCCGTCGCTTGAACGAGCGAACGCTTGGCTATTGCAATTGAGGAAATATTGGTAATAACCACTAGCGATGAAATCGTGACGATAAAAAGTCCAATTATTAGGAGAGAAATTGATCCTTTGTCATTTTTTGAATCAATCCGTATTCTAAATTTCTTCAAGACATAACTCAGATCCATGCTGTTATATGTTCTTGGGCGGATGCTTCCACAAATCGATGTGTCAAATGCGAATATATTCTGAGAGTCACTGTGATTCGACCTCGAGGCGAAAGGCAAGGAAATTTGCTGCAAGCAATATTTAGCTTCATACTTTTTATCTCTTCTTCCGTAAGCCCCATTCTTTCTGCACTCACTCTTGCTACTTGATGAGCCAAATAATTTCCTGTTAGATCATTTCTGCTTGTTGCAAATGCACGAGCACTTTCACGCACAATTACACGCGCTGTGTTTTCTTTGTCGCTAATATCTCCAAATGCTGCCAAATAAATAAAAATAGGTATAAATAATGGAATAGCGAGTGTCACGAATTCCACAACTGCGCTCCCTTTTTCACTTTTTATTCTTGCGTAAAAAGTATTTAGACTCATGATGCTCCTTCAATAACTGAAATTCCTATTACTTCTGTATTGTGAAGTCGGTTGAGAATTCCGCTTAAACCAGGAATGAGAAGGGGAATCGTTCGACGTTTTTTTGACACTAGAAGTTGTAGGTGTTGAAAGGAATCGGGCGAGTGAATCGCTATAACTTCATCCCCTGCACGCACTTCTCCAGAAATGGCCCTCGAAGAGGAATCACTCTGTGCATACATCTGATCCATATTTCGATAGTTGATTGCGATTCCAATCTGCAAAGAAATTAGGAAAAGGGCCAGTAGAGGGATTAGAACAAGCGCACTCTCGACTGAGCCCCTTTCTTGTTTCGCATATTTGAAGATTGAAAAAATCAGTGACACTAACGAATGCCGTTCATCGAATCTAATGAATTTTTCAATATCGCACTCAATCGAGGCGCTGCTATAGTCCAAATAGCTGTGACTAATCCCGTTGTCATAAGTACTACGAGAACCCATCCAGGTACATCACCGCGTTCGCTAGCAATTTCCTTCCCAATTCGACTGGCACAAAACTTCTTGGCGGTAGAAATCAGGCGCAGTTCAAGTTCAATTACAGCAATTAGGAACTGCTGCGACACATTTACTGATTCACTTTTATCACTTTTATTAATTTCTTGGATTACATTCATTGTTTTCCTCGTTTCAGGGATTGGATGGGGTTCTGGCGTGTTTTACGAATTCTGGCGAAGTTAATTTGCAAAGATTTCAATTTAAAGAAAACTGTGGATGTTCTTTACTTGTGGAAACCAGCCAGTCAATATTTCTTTAAGCGAGAAATAGATTTAAATTAGCGAGCGATGGCCACAGTGCAAAAAGGATGGAAATCGGTAGTATGAAAAAAACGACTGGGATCATCATCGAAAGTTCGGCCTTCCCGGCGGCATTCATAATTTGATTACGTTGCATTTCTCGGGCACTCAAGGCATGGCGTTGTAAGACATCAATGAGGGGCGCTCCTCGCAACATGGCAGTGATCAGAGCGTCTACAAATCTACGGATATGTGGTGATTGAATCCGCCGGCCCAAGGAATCTAAGGCTGTTTGAAAAGGTTCTCCCTGTGTTACTGCGTTGATTACTAGTGCGAACTCATTGGCAAGTGGCCCCTGAGCTCGTTTTGAAATCCTAGACATTGCGCTGATTGGCGTTTCACCGGCTGAAAGTGAAAGGGTCATCATTTCTACAATCGCTGGAAATTCACTCTCTATCTGAATCCGAAGCTTCTTAACTCGTGAGGTTAGAGATTTGATTAGTAGAAAATAGATTGCGATCCCACAAATGATTCCTGCCACTAATCCTCTTAATAGTGAGAACCCAGAGATAATTGAACCAATAAAAAGTGCAACAAACCCTGTGAATACTTTCGAGAATTGACTGACGCGAAATAGTTCAAATTCTTTGTCACTGCCTTGCCCAAGTTCAGCAAGTAGTTGTCTAATCTTTTCGTGGTCGTGCAAATGAACAGAATTTCGAAGAGATCGCGCGCGACTGTGCGTCGCAAATTTCCGTGATCTGGAAATATCTTCATCAAGAAGTAAGAAATATCCTCCTGAGATTGCTAGGAATAATGCGATTGCAACAGGAATATTCATTTCCCACCAAAGACTCGAGGGGTTTGGGGCAATCGACCTAAACGCTCCATCCACAAATATGCCAACGCGGTCATAAGTAGACCGGCACATAAAATAACTATGCCCGTTGTCGTGGAATATGCCTTAATGGTTCCCGGTTGAGTTGACAGTAATAAAAGAAGAAGCCAGGGGGCGGCGGAAGATAAATGTGCCGAATTCTTTATCCAGCCATGTTTGATTTCAATTTCTTTACGAAGTGTTAAATCTTGACGTATGAAATCTCCGACAGTGCGCAGGATTGCCATAAGTTCTGATCCACCAAGTGATTTTGCTAAGGAGATCGACTCAAAAATTTGATCACTCCCATGGTGAGCGAAATGAATTTTTAACTCCTCTATTCCTTCTGAGAAATTTCCATCCATTCTGAGTTGATCTCGAAAGCGGACGAATGCTGGTCGAACAATCTCAGGCCCTCTCGTTGCCAGACCGGAAAGCGATTCTGCAAGTGAGAGCCCCGACGAGATGCCAGAAATTAGATGATCGATAACCTCAGGCCACGCTTGGCTCAACAGCCCTTCTAATCGGGAACGGCGACTCCGCTGAAAAGACCAATACCCGACTCCAATGAGAAGGGCGAAGGGCGTGGCTATGACTACCGACCTTGTTCCAAGAAATACAGCTAACCCAATTGCGGAACCAAAGAATATTGACCGTGCATGCACGTGAAAGAATAGATTTTTCATAGGGTCACACCTGAGTCACTCCCTTTTTTCCACCAATTTTCAATCGGTATTCCTATAGCTTCAAATTTCTCCTGTTTGGGAAGTGCGCCGAGCCCTCGTTCATAATGATCGATTTTCCACTTCCACAAAGTTTCAATTTCAGGCCGATCATTTTCGTATCGTCCTGTCAAGGCTGCAATTTCAGCAATCCTTCTTTTCCCCGTGTGGTCTAACTGTACGTGCACAACGAGATCGATTGCAGATGCAACTGTCGGAGCAATAAATTTATGAGAAATATTTTCGCCTGCGAGTAGAGGCAGGGTTTGCAACTTAACAATTGCATCTCGAGGTGAATTCGCGTGCAATGTGCCCATTCCCGGGAGCCCTGCATTAAGTGCGATGAGTAGATCCAGGGCTTCTGCTTCACGGACTTCACCCACAATAATTCTGGAGGGACGCATTCGTAATGATTCTTTAATTAGCCGCCGAAGTGCGATTTCGCCTTCACCTTGCAAGTTCGAAGACCTTGTTTGCATTTGAACAACATCAGGCAAATTAGGTTTGAGTTCGAAAACTTCCTCAATAGTGATGACTCTCTCCGACACAGGAATAGCTGAAGCAAGGGCATTAAGCATGGTCGTTTTACCTGATTGAGTTCCACCACTTACCAAGATATTGAGACCAGCCTGAACGCATTTCTTTAGCATCTCAACAATAGGCTCATTCATCACATCACGTTTAGCCAGATCACTTAAATTAAGGTGTCTCAATAGATGTTTGCGGATATTGACAGCCCAATGCTCCGCAGTTATTTCAGGTATTGCCACGTGAAGTCGACTTCCATCAGGCATGCGCGCGTCTACGAACGGGCTGGAAAGATCTAGTCGCCTTCCACTCCACATGAGAGCACGCTCGACAATATTTCGAACTTCAGAGCTTGTAAGCAAGAGATTTGTTAGTTCACTCCTGCCGGCTCTTGCAATAAATATTCTCTCTGGAGAATTAATCCAAATTTCTTCAACAGTGGAATCATGCATATAAGGTGCAAGTGGCCCAAAAGTTACATCAAGATCCATGGTTTCAATTTGTGAATTCATTGCGGCATGGTAATTCTCTCAATGCTCTCTTTATTCTCAGGTGAGAAGCCGTGGATGAATAAGAGGGCAAAAAATTATGGAAGTACTTTTTTAGTTACCTAGTGTGAGATGTCGAGAGCTAGATAATTTTCCTTTTGGGCAAATCCATTGAGTTAAGAAAATCAAGCGCACTTTGTTGTAGCTCATATTCTGCGGAAATAATTCTTAGATTAAGTATTCCGGGAAATTCTTCTTGGGAACATTGCTTTCTTAATCGTGAAATAATTCTTTGTATTCCATCTTTATTTTCACGAACGATAAGTGCAAATTCATGTTCACCAAGGCGTGCGGCAAGATCTTCCACTCTTATAACTTTTCTTAGGAGTGTAGTAAATTTAAGAATTGTATTTATTTCATTGACTCCATTGATTTCAAGTTGAATATTAATAACCGAAAATGAAGTTCCACTTCTCGAAAATCGTGAAATTTCACGTTCAATTTCTTCATAAAAATATGGTGGAGCAACAAAATGGGTGAGGGTGTCGTGTAAGCCATCATGAGAAAAAGTGGATTCTTCTTTCATCATGAACTCACTCGGAGCATTGTTATCGCTTTCCTTTATCCATTGGTAGGCTCATCCCTATGTCTGCTAATCCTGTCGATTCGAACTGGCGACGCACAACTGTGATAGCCCTACTTCGATTCGAGTCCGCCTGTATTATCGGCTTGGCTGTATATCTCGGCGTTAAAGGGATAACCGATGAAGTCGGCGAACCTTTAGCTTTGATCGGAGTAATCCTCTTTGCATTCCTGGGTGCATTTGGATTGGCAATGGCTGCACGAGGATTCCGGAGATTAAAGAATTACGGGCGCGCTCCCGCGATCTTGGCCAACCTCATTGCACTTGGCGTAGCGCGATATCAATTTGAAGCAGGTCTATGGGCTCTAGCACTTGCGCTAAGTCTTCTTGCGGTAACGAGTGTTTACTGCGTATTAACTTTGAAGCCGAATTTGTAAACTTACCAAGGAATTACTTCTTGGTCCTCCCATAGAACTCCCGTTACATCAGGGTGCTCAGACCGTGCGTCAAAATCTCGAGTTGCGAGCCAAATCGCTGTGGCAGCACCTTCTTGGGCAGAACGAGGAGCATCCGGTCCGCCCATATCAGTTTGAGAATGATTCGGACACACTGCATCCACAAGAATTCCGCGAGCGCCAAGTCCTGTTTCATGCGCGAGATTTCGCACAAGTGCGTTCACACCAGATTTACTCACACGGTAAGGTGCGAGCCCTCCCGTGTTCCCTGGTCCTGACATTCTCCCAAGGCAAGCCGAATAAATAATTACGCGCCCATTACGAGCTTCAACCATTGATGGAACAATTGCATTGACCAGTGTGAAAACCGAATCCAAATTAATTGACATCACTCTGCGCCACTCTTGAAGTGATGTTCGTAGAGTCTTCGACATTTTTTCGCTCATAACACCATGTGCCAAAATTAATGTTTGTGGAGTTCCAATTTCATTCTTGATTTCATTAAATATTTCATGACTTGGGGTGAGAGTTTCTAAATCGACTGCGAATGTTTCAAATGAATTCTGTGGGAACTCAGACGTCAGTGATTCTTTTGCATCGCGTAATCGCTGCGGATCGCGAGCTAGCAGTCCGACATTAAATCCTCGATTTGCCAACCCGCGAGCACTTTCATATCCAAGGCCCCGGGAGCCGCCGGTGACTAAGGCCCACCCGTTGTTTTCCATAGGCCTTACTGTGCCCGACCCAAGAAAATCTCGCCTGCTCAATCACTGTACTGGCTCTCATTTGGGCAGAATCGGTGACGGGCAGGTGAAAATGTGGTCAATCTCGCGCGCCACCAAGCGCCTTCCATATTTTTTGCATGGCGATCCACAAGATAGGCTTTCATGTATATCAAAGGGTAAATACCAAGAATTTTTCCTCGATGAATTGATTCGAGCCTCACGAAGGAGCACCGGTGTCGGCAAAGGACCCAAGTCAGGACTTTGGAGCTAATGAGTGGCTCGTCGACGAAATGTACGAAAAATATCTTCTCGATCCAACCTCGGTTGATAAAGCTTGGTGGGATTTTTTTAAAGATTACACACCGAGCCCAGGAATTCAAGGGATAGGTATTCCCTCAACTCCTGCTTCTTCGGCTACCGTGGCGGGTGCACCAAAAGGTGGAACGCCTCCAGTTCCAAAATCTTCCATACCCGCACCTTCACAAATTTATGCACCAGAATCTCCAGTTGCATCTGCAGAACCACCAATGACGGTAGCGCCAGTTTCTGAAACACAGAAAATCGTTCGTGAGAGATCGGCATCGTCTCCAACTCCAGCAGATCCAGTTGTTAAACCTGTCCCAGTGCTTGTCACACCAGGCGCTGCAACTTTTGAACCGCTACGCGGAGTTGCATCTCGCGTAGTTGCAAGCATGGAGGCTTCACTTTCTGTGCCGACTGCAACAAGTGTGCGTGCCGTCCCCGCAAAATTGCTTATCGACAATCGAATTGTCATTAACAATCACCTCAAGCGAGCTCGCGGAGGAAAAGTTTCTTTCACGCATTTAATCGCGTTTGCAATGATAAAAGCTCTTCGCGCAATGCCGGAGATGAATTCGTTTTATGCAGAAGTTGATGGAAAGCCTGTCGTTGGACATCCAGAACATATCAATCTTGGAATTGCCATTGACTTAGCAAAAGCAGATGGGTCACGACAGTTATTAGTTCCATCGATTAAGGGCTGTGAAGAATTAGATTTTGCACAATTTTGGGGTGCATATGAAGAAGTTGTTCGAAAAGCACGCTCTGGTTCGCTGGCAGTTGATGACTTTGCCGGGACAACGCTTTCACTCACTAATCCGGGAACTATTGGAACGGTGCACTCTGTACCGCGCCTGGTTCAAGGCCAGGGACTTATTATTGGAGTTGGCGCTTTAGATTATCCAGCGGAATTTCAAGGCGCGAGCGAGGAAACTCTTGCTCGCTTAGCAGTGAGCAAGATAGTTACTCTCACCAGTACTTACGATCATCGCGTAATTCAAGGTGCGCAGTCAGGTGACTACCTTCGCCGAATTCATGAAATCTTGCTAGGGGCTGAAAATTTCTATGATGAAATTTTCTCGGCTCTTCGCATTCCATATGAACCAATTCGATGGGCGCAAGATTTTGAGTTCTCCAAAGATGAGGAAATTAGTAAGACCGCTCGCGTCCAACAGTTAATTCACTCATACAGAACGCGCGGCCATTTGATGGCTGATATTGATCCCCTTGAATACGTTCAAAGATCGCATCCCGATCTTGATGTTGTTAACCACGGTCTTACTTTGTGGGATTTGGATCGCGAATTTGCATCAGGTGGATTTGGTACCGGAAAATTTATGAAGTTGCGTAAGATTCTTGGAATTCTTCGCGATTCATATTGCCGATCTATTGGTGTGGAATATATGCACATTCAAGATCCTGAAGAGCGCCAGTGGTTACAGGATCGAGTTGAGGTAGGTACACCTAAGCTTCCGCGCGAAGAACAACTGCGGATACTTCGCAAATTAAATAGCGCCGAGGCTTTTGAATCATTCCTACAAACCAAGTTTGTTGGACAGAAGCGTTTTTCACTTGAAGGCGGCGAGTCAGTCATTCCACTTCTGGATGCTGTTATTTCTAGCGCCGCCGAACGTGGCCTTGATGAAGTATGTATTGGTATGTCACACCGTGGCCGCCTAAACGTGCTTGCAAACGTTGCTGGCAAATCGTATGGACAAATTTTTCAAGAATTTGAAGGACACTACGCAGAAAATGAAGTACATGGTTCAGGCGATGTGAAGTATCACTTGGGTACCGAAGGTGTCTTTACCGCAGAATCTGGAGCTACTACAAAAATTTATTTAGCCGCGAATCCATCTCACTTAGAAGCTGTAAACCCTGTACTTGAGGGAATTGTGAGAGCAAAGCAAGATCGCCTCAATATCAAGAATGCCTACTCAGTATTGCCAATACTGGTTCACGGAGATGCAGCCTTCGCTGGACAAGGTGTCGTCGCGGAGACGCTACAACTCTCGCAACTCGCTGGATATCGCACTGGTGGAACTGTTCACGTTGTAATTAATAACCAAGTTGGTTTTACTACGTCACCTCATGCTTCGCGAACATCCAAATATTCAACGGACATGGCAAAACTTATTCAAGCACCTGTTTTCCATGTCAACGGTGATGATCCTGAAGCATGCGTCCGCATTGCTCGACTAGCATTTGAATACCGTCAAGAATTTAATAAAGATGTAGTAATCGACATGGTTTGCTATCGTCGTCGAGGTCACAATGAAGGCGATGAACCATCCTTTACTCAACCACTTATGTACAAACTCGTTGATGCAAAACGTTCTACTCGCAAGTTATATACCGAAGCACTTATCGGTCGCGGAGATATCAGTGTTGAAGAAGCAGAAGAAGTCTTGCGCGATTATCAGGAACAACTGGAAGCAGTATTTGCTTCAGTTCATAATCATGTTCCAGAGACAGATCTTAATTTCAAGGCACCAGTAGCCGCTTCCCCAGAAACTCTCACTTCGGCAATTTCTGAAGATGTTGCTCGGCAAATTGCAGCCACTCAAATTGCAGTCCCTGAAGGATTTAGCGTCCATCCAAAACTCTTACCTCAATTAGCAAAGCGCGTTGAGATGCTAAACGATGGAACCATCGATTGGTCAATGGGTGAAACTCTTGCATTTGGTTCACTCCTTCTTGAAGGTCGCCAGATTCGCTTGGCAGGACAAGATTCTCGTCGAGGAACGTTTAGCAATCGTCATGCCGTTATCGTTGATAAAGAGAACGGTAATGAGTGGACGCCGCTTCGCACTTTGATTCATGATGAAAGCCAGTTCTTTGTCATCGATTCCTTGCTCTCTGAATATGCTGCAATGGGCTTTGAATATGGCTATTCCGTAGTCCGAAACGAAGCCCTCGTTTTGTGGGAAGCTCAATTCGGAGACTTTGCAAATGGTGCTCAAACAATTGTTGATGAGTTTATTTCTTCATCACTTCAAAAATGGGGCGAACGTTCATCCGTAGTTTTGTTGTTGCCGCATGGTTACGAAGGTCAAGGACCTGACCATTCCTCTGCGCGCATTGAAAGGTATCTCGCACTTTGCGCTGAAGGAAATATGACAGTGTCTCAGCCTTCAACACCAGCATCGTATTTCCACTTGCTGAGATGGCATGCAAAGAATCCTGCGCGTCGTCCGATGGTTGTCTTTACGCCGAAATCAATGCTGAGACTTCGTGCTGCAGCTTCGCAACTTTCAGATTTCACCAGCGGGCAATTTCGTCCCCTCATCCCTGATGACTCGGTGACGAATGCATCCAGAGTTATCTTCTGTTCAGGAAAGATTTACCATGATCTTGTTGCAGAAAGAACACGACTTGGTGAAACTTCGACAGCGATTGTCCGCATAGAACTTCTCTATCCACTGCCAGCAGCGGAGATGAAGCAGGAAGCTGCAAAACATCCAAATGCAAATCTTTTGTGGGTTCAAGATGAACCTGCAAACCAAGGACCATGGCCATTTGTTGCACTACGCACTGCTGAGCAATTTGGTGGTGAGGGTTTTGGTGGAAGAAACTTACGCCGTGTTTCGCGTCGCGCCACAGCAAGTCCTGCAACTGGAAATCATCATCTTCACGAAGAAGAGCAGAAGGCTCTACTTATGGAAGCGTTCACTCGTTAGTTAGCTTCGTGCTTTCTTGTAGCGAAACAAAACTTTAGCGATTACCTGCTCGTAAGGTACTGCTCCCCAGGTTCGGGAGTCTGTGCTCGCTTCGGGATTATCACCAAGCACAGTGATTCCTTCTGTGGCGATTTCTTTGATGCGCTTAATAAATAGTGAATCGTCCAAAACTTGGGCATTGAGGCGGCGTTTTACGACAACCACGTCACCTGCTTTAAAGGGTGCTCCATATCTAATGATGAGCCAATCTCCATCATTAAAAGAGGGAGCCATCGACTGCCCTGAAACGCTGACTGTGCCAAATCTGCTCACGAGCGGTAGTCTCGCACACACGAACAAGTGCCAAGGCGTCTCGCACTTGTTACTTTTCACTGAAGGCACTTCTGAAGGGGAGAAAATGAAGATTTCAAATGTATTTGCACCTAAGACAATAGTTCTCGCACACTGCGATTTACCGTGTGGCGTATATGACCCAGCGCAAGCCAAAATTGAGGCGCAGTCAGTGAAGGCGTGCATGGAAAAATATGCTGCATCTACTGATGCTGATTTCAAAGCGCGTTCAATTGCGATTAAGGAAGAGCGATCACACCAAGTTAAAGAACACCTGTGGGTACTGTGGACCGATTACTTCAAGCCAAATCACTTTGAAAGCTACCCACAACTACATGCACTCTTTAATGATGCGACAAAGTTAGCCGGTGCTGCTGGCACTAAGGGAACAAATGATGTTGCAGTTGCAGATAAGTTACTTGCAAAAATAGATGAAATTGCAGAAATCTTCTGGGCCACTAAGAAGTAATATTTCCAGAATTTATTGATTGAGCAGCGGTGCGTGCGAGGAAAGATACTCGCTCCACCGCTGTTCTTTTTATTGTTCCAAATGCAACAATTCTTTCACCTTCATAGAGTTCGCAGGAGAAAGTTAATTCGCGCCCATCCACATCTATGCAACTAGCTGATGCACGGACCTCGCCGCCAATACCAACTCCACCTACAAGTTCAATGCTAATTTCGGATTCAATACTCGTTTCGCCAACTTCCAAATGTTCGGCTATCGATGCAATTGCAGCACTTTGCATTGCGTTGAGAATTATTGAAGATGCAAGAACTGGTAAATCTCCGACGCCTATTGCAACTGCTGTGTCACCAGGTCGAACCGTGAGCACTGAGAACCCAACTGACCCAACAATCTCAGATGGCTGTTTCATTACTGCTCGTTCGGAAAGCGAATCTCTTGAGTGTGTTCGATAGTAATTTCATGTTGCTCAATATCCCCGAATTCATTTATTTCGATTGAGATTTCGGTCATCCTAAATTCTGTGATGATTTCAGTAGTCCCACCCATAGATAAGTTGAGAATTTGTTGATGTAACTGTTCGTGCAAGCTTTCTGGAGCTCTTTCGTTACAGCTCCGACGAAGCACTGACTGCATGAGATCTTGCACGATACGTTCATGCTCTAATTCGGCAGCGCAAGGAGGGCATTCAGCTAAATGCACTTGGATCGCTTGCACCTCATTGGCGTCGCTCACTTCACCATCAATGAAGTAAATAACCGAACTCAAGACCTCAACGCAAGGGGTGAGGTGAACATGTCCACAACTCATTTCTCCTCCTTGCTCTTGGATTCATATCCAAGTTCTTTTGCGTACTCTGTTAACATTTCACGTAATTGTTTTCTTCCACGGTGAAGACGTGACATAACGGTTCCAGTTGGAACTCCTACTATGTCGGCAATTTCTTTGTAGGAGAATCCTTCGACATCAGCGAGATACACGGCAATCCGAAATTCCTCTGGGATTTCTTGAAGTGCTCTTTTAATATCACTATCCGGAAGATTTTCGAGAGCTTCAACTTCAGCAGACTTCCCTTGATCACTTGTATGCGAAGCCGAGTTAGCTAATTGCCAATCCTCAATCTCTCCACCACTTATCTGTGGGCGTCTCTGGCCTTTTCGATACGTGTTGATAAATGTCGTTGTTAATACGCGATAGAGCCATGCTTTGAGATTAGTTCCGGGTTCGAATTGATGAAAAGAAGTGAAAGCTTTGAGATAGGTATCTTGAACTAAATCGCGTGCGTCGTCAGGATTTTTTGTGTAACGCAATGCAGCGGAATACAACTGATCAGTAAATACCAAAGCATCACGTTCAAACCGAAGTGTGCGATCGGCGGGGCTTTCTTTTACTAGGTCAGTGGAAGTCATAGTGTTGATAAGGCTATCTTGTTTAGAAGAGAGTTTCAGGGTGGCCGAGTTCAACAGGCTCAATCAATTGCTTGCCGTTATTGGCCACGCTATTGACCATCCTTGAAACAGGCTCGGCAACAAGCCCAGCATCAGGATGTGGATTATTCATGAGGGATTGAAGTTCTGCGATGTCATGTGTTCGGGGGTTTAGCCATTTCGCCCACTTATCACTCGGCATAATGACGGGCATGCGACTATGGATGTGAGCGAGATCCCCAACAGCTTCACGAGTAATAAGTGCAGCACTTGTAATTATTTCTCCTTCTACATTTTTCCACGAACTCCAAATTCCAGCGATTGGAAGCGAACGAGTTTCCTTTGAAGAGATATAGAAAGGTTGCTTGGGTGAATAATCACCGAGCGCGGTTGCCCATTCGTAATATCCATCGGCTGGAATCAGACATCTTTGGGTTCTAAAAGAATTTCTAAAAGTTGGTTTCTCATGGATTGATTCCATTCGTGCATTAATTGCGTGAGATTGTGACGCCCGCGCTTGGATTTCATCACGATGCCAATGAGCCAACATTCCCCACGATGCAATTGCGAGAGATCGGATTTGTCCGGTCCCATGGGAATCTGCTGTGACGATATAAATTGGATTCGTGGGAGCGATATTCCAGCTATGAGGGAGTTCGCTCTGGGGCACCGTGCCTTCTATTTCATACTCGTCAACAAGTTCAGATATCGAAAGAGTTTGCGCATATCGACCACACATAGGAGTAAAGGTTAGTCCTGCAATGAGGCAACGGTAGACTTCTCTTCATGGTGAATGCAGCGGTACATGAGGGAGCCCTGTGGGCTGCCCCATTCCGTGGCATGAAGAGTGTGGATGCGCGTGTGCGAATTCCCGGATCGAAGTCTGTGACAAATAGGGCGCTCATACTGGCTGCCGAATCGACTTCACCTTCCATTCTTAAACGGCCTCTGATTTCACGCGATAGTGAATTAATGGTTGCAGGCCTTGTTGCTTTGGGAGTAGAGATTCAGGAGATCGCTCATCACAGCGATTTTGCCTGGCATATAACTCCACGACCGCTGATGGGTCCTGCAACAATCGATGTAGGAAATGCAGGCACTGTGATGCGATTTTTGCCTCCGCTTGCTGCATTAGCTACGGGTTCCATTTCATTTGATGGCGATCCGAGATCACATGAGCGACCACTTGGACCCGTCATCAAAGCACTTGAAGATCTGGGAATATCGATTGAACATGGTGGGCGTTACGGCCTTCCATTGACACTCAATGGAACAGGTGAAATTCCTGGTGGCGAGATTGAAATTGACGCGAGTGCATCTAGCCAATTCTTATCAGCCTTATTGCTCATTGGGCCACGCATGAAGAACGGAATTAAAGTCAGACATGTGGGTGGAGTACTTCCATCAATGCCTCACATAGATATGACCGTAGAGATGCTTCGTTCTTTTGGTGGCACAGTTACAGTGGATAAAGAAGCAAACACTTGGACTGTTGCACCAGGAGCGCTTCATGGAATTGACACTGTAATTGAGCCAGATCTATCAAATGCATCACCATTCTTATCAATTGCAATGGTATGCGGTGGATCAATCACTATTGAAGATTGGCCGACTTCTACATCACAGCCCGGGGATCACCTACGGGAAATTTTTACACGAATGGGAGCTCGTGTTCATTTAGATGATGAAGGACTCACGCTTTCAAGTGCCGGTGTGATTCACGGAATTGATATCGACCTCCACGATGTTGGAGAACTAACCCCTTCGATTGCTGCTCTCGCAGCACTTGCTGATTCGCCTTCTCATTTGCGTGGCATTGGCCATCTTCGATTGCACGAAACTGACAGACTGGCTGCGCTCACACGAGAAATTAATTTACTTGGCGGCAATGTCACCGAAGAAGAAACGGCACTTCATATAACGCCTGCGCCACTGCATGGCGGTACTTTCCACACATATGACGATCACCGACTGGCAACAGCTGGTGCAGTTCTTGGTTTAGTCGTTCCAGATGTAATGGTTGAAAATATTTCGACCACACGAAAAACGCTACCAGATTTTCCCGGGCTCTGGAAAAGTTTGGTTGAGTAAATAAATTTATGGCTAAACGCGAATACGACGAAAGCGATGTGCGCATCAGACCTGCGCGAAGCACCCGTCCTCGCACAAAGGATCGACCATCACATAATGAGGCAACTCAAGCGCTGGTGACGACAGTTGATCGAGGACGAACAACATGCATTACTGATGCAGGTGTTGTTATAACTGCAATGAAGTCTCGTGAATTAGGTCCTAAGTCTGTCGTCGTTGGAGACATAGTTGGAATTGTGGGTGATGTCACCGGCTCGGAAGGTTCACTTGCAAGAATCGTCACAGTCTCGCCTCGACGAAATACTCTCAGTCGAACAGTGGATGATTCTGCCAAAGTAGTACGAACCATTGTTGCAAATATTGATTATTTGGTGATTGTTGTTGCAGCAGTTAATCCTGAGCCACGACGTGGACTCATTGATCGCTTTTTGGTGTGTGCATTTCATGAAGGAATTTCACCTGTACTTCTTATTACCAAAACAGATTTAGGTTCTCTCCCTGATTACTTAGATGAATACAGGACGCTAGGAATTACAATATTAACAACATCGAGTAAAACTAGTGAGCGTAGTAAAGATGTAGAGGAGATTCGCCAACTCTTGCTCCATAGAACTTCCGTCCTTGTCGGGCATTCGGGAGTTGGAAAGTCCACCTTAATTAATGATCTTGTTCCACATGCGCAAAGAGTCATTGGCGAAGTCAATGCTGTGACTGGTCGCGGGCGTCACACATCTTCGAGTGCAATTGCTCTTCCATTGTCGCCTGATTTCACCGCAGCAGATGGCTGGATAATCGATACACCTGGTATTCGTGCCTTTGGTTTGGCACACTTGGATCCCAATCGAATAATCGCTTCATTTAGCGATCTTCGTGAAATTGTGGCGACTTGTATGCCTAACTGCTCTCATCACGAGGATGGATGCCGTCTTAATGAATGGGCCTCCCCTCACGGAATTGAAGACCCTGTACGCATCGCTCGATTGAAGAGCCTGAGATCACTATTGGAAATAAAGAATGTAAATGAAGCCCCGCTAGACTAAAGAAATGAAAGATTCCGCATTTTCGAGAGAATCCGATTTGGCACTTGCTCTTCAATTGGCTGATGCGGCCGATGACATTTCAATGTCTCGCTATCAAGCTCTGGATCTTGTAGTTACCAATAAGCCAGATAACACACCAGTGACAGATGCAGATAGGGCAACCGAAAAAGCGCTTCGCGAAATTCTTTCAATCGAACGTCCTGATGATGGCTTGCTTGGTGAAGAGTTCGGTGATGCAAGTACCGACGCGCAACGATATTGGGTTATCGATCCCATTGATGGAACAAAAAATTTCATGCGCGGTGTTCCAAGCTGGTCAACACTTATCGCTCTTATTGAGAGAAAAAATGATGGTTCTGAAGAAATAATTATCGGTGTTGTTAGCGCGCCTGCGCTTTTTCGCCGATGGCATGCAGGCAAAGGAATGGGTGCCTTTGCGTCACTTAATTCAACGAATGTGAAGAAGATCCACGTTTCAGGTATTTCGAAATTGGAAGATGCATCGGTCACATACTCAGACTTCAATGCCTGGGGAGAGATGCTTCCAAATTTTCGACATCTCGTTGAAACGTGCAATCGATCACGTGGTTTCGGCGATTTTTGGTCCCATATGTTGGTTGCCGAAGGTGCGGCTGAAATTGCCTTAGAAATTGGCGTAGCTCTGTGGGATATGGCCGCGATTTCTATTATTGTCACAGAAGCGGGTGGAAGATTTAGCAGCGTTTCCGGAATTGATGGACCTGGGCACGGAAGTGGTCTCTCAACAAATGGAGTGATACATCAAGAAGTTTTGGCAGCACTAAACAAAGGATAAAAAATGTCGACAGCATTGGAAAGCACCACTTTGCAAGTAGGTGGCATGACGTGCAATGCATGCGTTAATTCAGTCGAGCGTTCGCTCAATTCGATTCCAGGAGTGAACGCTACGGTTAACTTTGGCAGCGAAACCGTTCATATCCTTGCACCAGCTGAAGTCAATATCAAAGAGCTTGTTGGAGCGATTGAAAAAGCTGGGTACACGGCATCATCAATTGGCGATTCCACGCAAATCACTCTTCATAATAGAAGATCGGCGTATTCACTTTTCTTTGCCCTTCTATTTTCAATTCCGGCAATTTCTATTTCTATGATTATGTCTTGGCATATGCGTATCGATGATTGGCTAATAATCCAATTAGATAATTTTAATATTGCTCATCCGCTGTATTCACCAAGCGCGTGGTTAGTTATTGCTTTGAGTGCGCCAGTAGTACTTGTAGTTGCCTGGCCAATTCATAGAGCTGCGCTTCGAAATTTGTTTCATCCCACTATGGATAACTTAATCTCGATGGGATCGCTGAGTGCTTTTGGGTGGTCCATATACGCAAACTCAACGGGCAACGGTGAGGTCTATACCGAAGTAGCCACAGGGGTTATAACTTTTGTTGTGCTTGGAAGATTTCTGGAATCAAGGGCTAAGCGACGAGCCAGTAGCGCTCTTTCATCGCTGCTCGCACTTGGTGTTAAAGAGGTGAGCGTGCTTCGTGGAGGCTTAAGTGTGAATATTCCAATTGATCATTTAAAGATTGATGATGAGTTTATAGCGATGCCAGGTTCACGTATTGCAACTGATGGGATAGTTATTTCAGGTTCAAGTTCAGTAGATAATTCTTTACTTACAGGTGAATCTCTTCCCATTGACGTGAGCCCCGGATTATCTGTTATTGGGTCAGCGCTCAATAACAATGGTCGACTTGTTATTCGGGCGACTCGTATCGGTAGCGATACCGAATTTGCGAGAATTACTTCTATGGTGATTCAGGCCCAAAGCAATAAGGCGCCTATCCAACGTCTAGCAGATCGAATAAGTGCCATCTTTGTACCAGTTGTTACTCTTGTGGCAATTGGTACTTACTTTGCTTGGCAATATACCGATCATTCACTGTCCGTTTCTATAGGCACGGCAATTTCGGTGTTGGTAATAGCTTGTCCTTGCGCTCTTGGATTAGCTACCCCGGTAGCGCTCTTAGTTGCCTCAGGGCGTGGCGCACAAAAGGGAATAGTTCTTCGCCAACCTCGCGTCTTAGAAGTTGCAAGAAAAATCGATACGGTTTTACTTGATAAAACAGGAACCTTAACAACAGGAACTATGAAAGTTCTTGAGATAACAATTGTCTTAGATGCTGGAAATATTCTAGAAGAAAATTTAAAATCGCTACTTACCGAAAGTAACATTCTTACTTCGGCGCTATCAATTGAAGAACAAAGCGAGCATCCCATTGCTCGTGCAATTCGGACTGAAATACTGTCTCGAGGAATCAATCCCGCACCAGTAAGCGATTTTGCAATCACACCTGGATCAGGTGCTGCAGGTCGAGTAAATTTTGGTTCCATATCCCCACGTGTAATTATTGGCTCTCCTACAGCAGTGGCCCATAGCACCACTAAATTTCATCCTGATCTGCAGGCTGCCATTGCCCGGGCAGAAGAAAGCGGCTTCACCATTTCAGTTTTAGGCTGGGACAGTGTTGCTCTCGCGGTGATATCGGTGGGAGATCACGTTAAAGTTGGAGCAGAACAGACTCTTTTCCGTATGCGAGAAATGGGAATCACCCCCTGGTTAATCACTGGAGATTCCATAAGCGCCGCGCTTTCCATTGCCCGGCAAGTTGGTATCAGTTCTGAGAACGTTATTGCAGATGCTATGCCTCAAGATAAGTTGGAGAAAGTTTCACAATTGAGAAATCAAGGTAAACGCGTATTAATGATTGGCGATGGAGTCAACGACGCTGCAGCATTGGCAGCAGCAGATTTAAGTATGGCAATGGGTACCGGGACTGATGTTGCAATCTCCAGTGCTGATATTACTTTGATGCGCCCAGATCTAGAGGCGGCAATTGATGCAATCAAGCTGTCAAAGAAAACTTTGCGCGTCATCAGAACAAACCTTGGATGGGCCTTTGCCTATAACGTAGTCGGAATTCCTATTGCGGCTGCAGGGCTACTTTCTCCTATGTATGCCGCGGGCGCTATGGCGCTTTCGAGTCTTTTTGTTGTGACAAATTCACTCAGGATCAAGTAGGACTCACAGTTGGCTGAGCCCTTTTCTCAGCCAACTTTGAGTGGTTTCCCTCATGATTTCCATTGTGGAATCAAAGTCCCCGGAGTAGCGTTCCCAAACAATTGGCAGTCATAAGCAACTGCCCTGAAGGGGATAAAGACATGAGTGATTACATAGCTCCAGGACAACCTGGGAGTAAAGCAGTTTTTCTACCTCGGTACGATCATTGGATTAATGGAAAGTTTGTTAAACCAGATTCTGGTCAATATTTCGAAAATGTCACACCAATAACAGGAAAAGTTTTTTGTGATGTAGCACGAGGTAATGCTGCAGATATAGATAAAGCACTTGATGCGGCGCATGCTGCAGCTAAAGCATGGGGGAAAACCTCGGCGACAGCGCGCGCAATTATTCTCAACAAAATTGCAGATCGAATGGAAGAGAACTTAGAAGCAATTGCAGTTGCTGAAACATGGGAAAACGGAAAACCAATCCGCGAAACTCTCAACGCAGACATTCCTTTGGCTATTGATCACTTCAGGTATTTTGCAGCAGCTATTCGCGCTCAAGAAGGTTCTGCCGGTGAACTAGATAATGACACCGTCGCCTATCACTTTCACGAGCCACTTGGTGTTGTCGGTCAGATCATCCCTTGGAATTTCCCAATTTTGATGGCTGTCTGGAAACTTGCGCCAGCACTAGCTGCCGGAAACTGTGTTGTCCTCAAACCAGCAGAGCAAACTCCTGTATCAATTCACTTCCTTATGGATCTCATTAAGGATTTACTGCCAGATGGCGTACTCAATATCGTCAACGGCTTTGGAGTTGAAGCTGGCAAGCCTCTTGCATCTTCGCCACGTATTGCCAAAATTGCATTCACTGGTGAGACAACTACAGGTCGTCTGATCATGCAATATGCCTCTGAAAATATTATTCCTGTCACTCTCGAACTTGGTGGCAAGAGTCCTAATATTTTCTTTGCAGATGTGGCAGCTGAAAATGATGCCTTCTACGACAAAGCTCTAGAAGGTTTCACTCTTTTTGCGCTCAATCAGGGTGAAGTTTGTACATGCCCATCTCGCGGACTCATAGATACAAAAATCTATGACAAGTTCTTGGGAGATGTGACTGCGCGCACTAAGGCCATCATTCAGGGCAATCCTCTTGATGTTGCAACAATGATTGGTGCTCAAGCAAGTAATGATCAGTTAGAGAAAATTCTTTCCTATATCAAAATTGGAAAAGATGAAGGCGCCAAAATTATCACAGGTGGTGAACGCGCCGATCTTGGTGGCGAACTATCTGGTGGATATTACATGACACCAACAATCTTCGAAGGTAAGAACTCCATGCGTATCTTCCAAGAAGAAATTTTCGGTCCTGTAGTTTCGGTTACGCGATTTGATGGTTTCGATAATGCAATGGAGATTGCAAACGACACCTTGTACGGATTAGGTGCCGGAGTGTGGACACGCGATATGAATACCGCTTATCGTGCTGGTCGAGAAATCCAAGCGGGGCGAGTATGGACAAATTGCTATCACGCATATCCAGCTGGAGCCGCTTTCGGTGGATACAAAGCGTCGGGAATTGGCCGAGAGAACCACAAAATGATGCTCGATCACTACCAACAGACGAAGAACCTGCTTGTTTCATATTCACCAAATAAGCTTGGATTCTTCTAAGTCGCAATTCATCACAGTAGCTTAAAAAGGAGGACATATGGAGATCCCATCACGAGTGGATTACACAGAGAGCGCGGCAGAATTACTTCGCGCACTTAGTGCAACTCATGGCCCACTGATGTTTCATCAGTCAGGTGGCTGTTGTGATGGGTCTTCTCCTATGTGCTATTTGGAAGGTGAATTCAGAGTCGGTGGCTCTGATGTTCTCATTGGTGAGTTGAAAGTCGAAGGCATTCCTAAGCCAATAAAGGTGTGGATGTCAGCCTCTCAATTTGAATATTGGAAACATACTCATCTGACTATCGATGTGGTCGATGGGCGTGGAGGCGGATTCTCGCTGGAGGCTCCGGAAGGCAAACGTTTTCTCACTCGCTCTAGGCTTTTTTCGGATGAGGAATGGAAAATTCTGGAAGATTCACCTGTCGCAACTGGAGCAAATTAAGCTCGGAGACAAAAAAATGGGACCCAGTGGGTCCCATTTTTTTCTGTGTAAAGAATTACACGATTGGTAGCGGGGGCAGGATTTGAACCTACGACCTCTGGGTTATGAGCCCAGCGAGCTACCGAGCTGCTCCACCCCGCGTCGGTAGACCAATCGTAAGCGGTGTCTAAGTAATAACCAAATCGGCTATTTTCGAGACTGCGCTGCAATTGCAGAAGCAATCGCTGACTTCAAGCGATCTTGTGCTCGCCCATATGCTGCAAAATCTCCCTTTGCAAGTGCAGCCTGTCCATCCGCAATTGCTTGCTTTGCACTTGCAAGTGCAGATGCAACATCAGATGAACTTGAAGTTGTTGTGCCGCCAGTTGTTCCTGTTCCTGATGACGAAGTGGTTCCTGAATCTCCACCAAATACTTGATCAAGTGCACCTTTGAGAGTTTCACTAAATCCGATTTGATCACCAAAGGAAACTAATACCTTTTGCAGGAGTGGATATGAAGCAGTGTTTGAAGTTGCCTGAACATAAACAGGTTGTACATAGAGAAGTCCGCCACCTACTGGAAGTGTCAGAAGATTTCCAAGCACAACATCTGATCCACCTTGTCTCAAGAGCGAAAGTGAGTTTGCCACTTCTGGTTTTGCTTCAAAGTTTGATGCGACCTGAGACGGTCCAGCTACGTTTGTACTCCGTGGCAACTGTAGGACTGTAATTTTTCCGTAATCGGCTCCAGCTGTTGAATTAACAACTGCGAAAGCAGAAAGGTTTTCACGTCCACCGCGAGGTACGAATGGCGTTGTCAATGAGAAGGCAGGTGACTTTGCTCCTGGCAACTGCATCGTTAAATAATATGGAGGCTGATTTCCTGCGTTAGCACCGAATGTCGATGGGTCACGTGGAACGCGCCAGAAATCCTGACCTCCGTAAAATGCTGAAGCAGTTTTTACGTGATAGGCACTCAGAATGTCACGTTGCACACGGAACATATCTTCTGGGTATCTAATGTGCTGCAACAGCTGAGCAGAAATCTCACTCTTTGCTTTCACGGTCTTTGGAAAAGCCTTCATCCATGTTGCAAGAACTGGATCTTTTTCATCCCATTGATAGAGGCTGACTGTTCCGTCATAGGCATCCACTGTGGCCTTTACAGAGTTGCGAATGTAATTCACACTCTCGTTTCCCTGAGCGGTAATTGACGTTGAATTAACCGTCAGCGCATCATTTGTTGCACTGCTTAAAGTTGTCTGACGTGAATATGGATATCCATCACTTGTTGTGTATCCATCGATAATCCATAGGATTTTTCCATCGACGATTGCTGGATACGGATCTCCATCCAAAGTCAGCCAAGGCGCAACTTTTGCTACGCGATCACGAGGATTGCGTTCGAAAAGAATTTTTGATTCAGAGTTAATTAAACTCGAAAGAAGAATTCTTTGCTCTTGATACTTAATAGCAAATACCAACTTCTGAAAAAGCGAACCAACTGGAACGCCGCCTTTACCTGAATAGGTAACATTTTTTTGGCCATTTGCTGAAGCATCATCAGGATAATCGAATTCAACTCCAGTATTTGATTTCTTTCCACCAATAATGGAGTAATCAGGAACATTCTCTCCGAAATACACACGCGGTTCAAAATCGCCTAAACCTTTGGTAGGTGGCAAATCGCCAACAGCAAATGAAGGTTTTCCATCGGCATCTCGCGTGTTGCCATAGGCAGCAACAAAACCAAATCCGTGTGTGTAGACAAGGTGATCATTAATCCAGTTTCGGCTCGGATTTCCATCAATATTTAATTCGCGAACAGCAACAATCGTGTCACGGGATACGCCATCGACTGTATATCGATCAACATCGAGGCTGTCACCGAATGTGTAGTACGGCTTAATTTGTTGCAACTGGCGGAAAGTTGCAGATAAAACATTTGGATCCATCAAGCGAATATTAGAGATAGTGGCAGCGTCTTTTGAAAGCTGCCCCGCAGAGGTATTGAGAGTGGCTTGGTATTCCTCAACTGTGACATCACTGAGGCCGAAGGCTTCACGTGTTGCATCAATATTTCTTTGAATAAATGGTGCTTCCTTTGAGGATTCACTTGGCTTAACTTGGAATTGTTGAATTGCAGCTGGGTAAATTCCCGCAATCAGCACTGAGGATATGACTAGGAGTGCTGTGCCAGCTGCAGGCAACACCCATGAACGACGAATGATATTTGCAAAGAAAAGCAGTGCGCAGACAACAGCGATTCCAGCCAATATAGCTTTAGCTGGAAGTAAAGCATTGACATCTGTATAGCCCAATCCAGTTATCAGTTTATTTTCTTTCAAAGCTAACGAGTATCGATCAAACCAGTAGGCGACTGCCTTGAGAAGAACGACGAGGCCAAGCAACACTGAAAGTTGAACGCGCGCAGCAACTGTTGTGCGATCTTGAGAAACCTGTGGACGGATTCCTCCGTAGAGATAGTGAACAACTGCAGAAGCAAGAATTGCTAGTACGAGTGTGGAAATTCCCCAGCCGACAAGGGCTTGCCAGAAAGGTAAGCGAAAAGCAAAAAAGGAAATATCCATTCCAAATTGAGGATCTTTTACTCCAAATGATGTTGAGTTTTTGAAGAGGAGCCATGTACTCCACAGCTGAGATCCAGATGTTCCTGCAAAATAAAACAGGGCAACGGCGAGTGCTGCAAAGACCCAGCGACGAATTGGCTCAATTTGTGCTCGATAGCGTTCGAGATTATCCGCTTCGACACTCACAGGGACATAAAGTGGTCTTGCACGAAATGCAATTGCAATATTTGTTACGACAATTAGAGATGTCGACAGACCTGCAACAAGAAAGAGGATTGCTTTTGTTGTCAGAATTTTCTGCCACACACTTGTAAATTCAACTGATTTAAACCAAAGCCAATCAGCATAGAAGCCACTAAGACTCACAAGTCCCACTGCGAGAATTACAAGTATCGCAATTGTTATAGGAAGTGGGCCGCGCTTACGTTTAAAGTTAAATTGAGGTGTTGTCATGCCCCTACGGTACTGAAGGTAAGGGGATTACGCCTATTTGGAGCAGAAAAGTGACCCGTTTACCGTCGACGTCTTCCCAGAAAGGGCAGCGACGGCGTCATTGATATCAGAAACTGCAAAGACTGCAATTCCTTCCGGAATGTTGACGAGTTCACGGCAATTCTTGCGCGGTGCAAGAAAGAGGCTAGCCCCCGCCCGCTTCGCTGCAATTATTTTTTCTTCAATTCCGCCAATGGGTCCTACAACCCCATCTGCGTCAATTGTTCCGGTGCCTGCAACTTTACGACCTTGAAGAAGGTTCTGCGGTGTTAACTTCTCAATAATAGCGAGAGTGAAAATCATTCCTCCACTAGGTCCACCTGTACGTTTTACATCAAAAGTAATTTGTGATGCATCCACTTTTTTTATCTCTGGAAAATTTTTATTTAGATATTCAATCGCTACCAATTTTGCAAAGTCCTGAGAATTTGTCATATCTTTTTTTGCTTCTTGGTTTGAAACTTCTGGATCAACATTTTCTGGATAGATAACAGATTGAGGAAGAATAACTTGTTCGCCAACTGCCCAGCCATAAAGTACTTCAGGAGACGAGAGTGAGACACCTGGACTTGTTACTCGAATTGCCAAAAGGTAAAGCCCGCCATCACTGTCATACGTTTGAGCACCTTTAATCGTTATGACTTTATCCATCACATTTGTTGCATCACCGGGAGTAATGACTACGAATGGAAGAGGAGCAAATATTGCAGCGCCAAAAAAAAGTAGGAGAAACCCTTTTACAAATCGTGGAAGTGGCGAAAAGCGCATCTTTAAAAGGCTCCTAGTTCCTGACTATGCGAACACTCATCGTTTAGGAGTGGGGAGTTGGATTCTCAGTTTCAAGGGGGATATTGGGAACGGGCGGTTCATCACGATTGATAACGAGTCCGGTTTTTGGATCAATCACGCGGACACCTGCTGGATCGCGAAAAGTCTCTTGAAAGCGCTGAAAATTACCTACTGAGCGAGTCATGTCACTTTGAAATTTGCCTTGTAATTTAGTTACCCATAAGACATACCCGAGCGCACCTAATAGACCAGCCAGGGGAACAAGCCACCAAATCAGGGCGGTAAATGCAGTAGACATGATGCCACTCTAGCCTCATACGGAGAAAACTTCTTTGGGGCTCCCCTACGGGAAGTTTTCATGCTTTCAATGCGTTCTATCAATTACCATCAAGGTAAGAGATGTAAGGAAAGGCTGCAATGACACCTTTTGGCTTTGGGCCAGATCAGAATGCTGAAGAGAATTCAGACGGTTCTGAGAAATTTGCTGCCATGCTTGAAGAGATGCAGAAGCAAATGAAGGAACAGTTTGAAAAGTTGGGAATGAATCCTGCTGGATTTATTAACGCTGCGCAGATGAGTTCTGAACCGTTGCCTCGAAAAACTGTACGTGATACCGCTAAGAAGTTCGTTAGCTCTCAAGGTTCGCTCCCTATTGGAAACTCTGATACTTCTGTGGTGGCTCAAGCTTCATCGATAGCGCAGTTGTGGCTCAATGAAGCAACCTATTTTCCTGCACTGTCTTCGGCTACAAAAACCTTGAGTAGAAATGATTGGGTAGATGAGACCCTAGAGGGATGGCATACGACGATTGAACCACTCGCACTTGGACTCTCCGAGGCAATCTCAGGGTTGCTGAGGGATGCTCAGGAGCGCGATAGTTCCGACGGGGAAGACGCTCAGTTTCCAATACCTGTTGAAACAATTGCTTCACTGCTGCGCACCTTTATTGGAACTTTGATTGCAACCCAATTAGGCCAGTCGATTGGCGCCCTTGCAACAAGCGTGACTGGAGCACATGATGTGGGTTTACCTTTAACCGAGCCCGTAATTGCTTCGTTAGTACCTGAAAACATTGCCCAATGGGCACTCGATCTTGAAATTCCAAAAAGTGAAGTCACGCTCTTTCATGCATTGAGGGAAGAAGCCGTTGCTCGTTTATTTCATAGCAATCCGTGGCTTGTCTCCTATATGCGAACTGCAATTTCAGATTACGGAAAAGGTATACGAATTGATATCGATGAAATTCAACGTCATGCTCAGGAAGCAATGGAATCTGGTTCCATTGATCCAAATAATCCAGAGTCGCTATCAATTGCAATTGGTGAAGGATTTTTTACACCTGAAGAATCACCAACACAACGTGAGGCCCTCGATAAGTTAGAGACTGTTCTCGCGCTCATTGATGGCTGGACAGATGAAGTCACAACGCTCGCAGTTGATAATCGCCTGCCCTCGATTTCTGCCTTGCGAGAAACCTTTAGGAGACGTCGTGCAACAAGTGCACCATCAGCTCAACTTTTTAAATCACTCTTTGGACTTGAAGTATCTCCGCGATTAACACGAGAAGCGAGTGTTTTCTGGAGTTCGGTACGAGAAAAAAATGGAATTGATGCTCGTGATCGAATTTGGAGTTCGCTACTTCCAACAGCGGATGATCTCCATGATCCTGAGAGTTTTATGAAAAGTACTCAAGTACCTGATGATCTCTCATCTCTCTAATGTAATTTTCAGGCAAAAAAAAGCGAAGCCCCCGGGCGCACATTGCTATATCTGCCTTCCCCTTGCAGATATAGAACGGTTATCCGAGGACTTCGTAGTCGTAAAGTAGGTGAGAACTTCGCCAGAATCAACTGCCGGAGCCTTTGACAAACCGTATTTTTTTACTGTAATGCGCCTAAAAAAGTGTCTATGACTGTGATGGAGCCGACCTCGCGATACCGTGTTTTCCATGTCCCTGCGTTTTGCGATTCCAGAGCTTCCCCCTGAGGAGATGCTTCCGGGGATGACAGAGGGCGAGATCATCGTGGTCCGATCGGCCCGGCGCAAAAAGAGCATTTCCGCCTACCGCCAAGGTGGGCAGATAGTTATTTCGATACCCGCTCGGCTGAGCAAGGCCGATGAACGAGCCATAGTTCCGGAGATGATTGCCAAGATCCGCGCTCAAGAAGCCTCAAAAACCCCTTCAGAGGCTTCTCTCATCGCTCGTATCACCCAGCTCTTAGAACTGCATGCCCCAGAGTTGAGTGAGCGTCCTACATCAATTACTTGGCGCGCTATGCGCGAGCGCTGGGGTTCATGTACCAGCGTGGATGGGACAATTCGAATCTCCGATCGCCTCAAGAGCGCCCCTGACTACGCCTTGGACTATGTGCTCTTTCATGAGGCTATTCACCTCCGTTTTTTTGACCATGGAGCGCAATTCACTGCCATTCTCTCTCGATTCCCCCAGGAAGAGCGTGCCCAGGCGTATTTGGATGGGTATGAGGCGGCAGAGAACGCACTACTGCCTCCAGCCCTGTAAAAAAAGTGGGAGCAACCTACGCCTAAAACCCCCAAAATGAGCGTAGTCGGGGGTATCGTCAATCCTGCACGCCTGCCCCTTTTTGGGAAAAAGTTCCCGAAGGCAAGCATGCGTCGATTGGGGGAAAAAATGACTGAGACATATAAAGGTGACGCTTACTGCGTTAAGTGCAAAGAGAAGCGTGACTTTGAGGGAACCGTAAAGGTCTCTGACTCTGGTCGTCGCATGGCACAGGGCATCTGCCCGGTGTGTGGCACCAAGGTCAACCGCATTCTTGGCAAGGCACAGTAGTCGCCACACCTTAAGTAAATTATTTAAGGAAATACCCTCGGCCTTAGGGCTGGGGGTATTTTTTTATGTGCCTTGTTCGAGGTAGTTATTCGCATACGCGCTGGTGACGAATCTGCACATATTTCGCACACGCGTGAAGGTTGCGCCCTAAGTGCACGTCGAAACCTGCACCCTTATCCGCTATGAATACACCTGCGCATTCCCCAAAGAAAAATCAATTGCTTCAGTCGCAACCACGAATTAAGCGTGGCGCTATCACTGCCCAACTCACTGATGGGTCTGTGTACGTGGGGACGGATGCGCGCAGTGTGGTGCTTCGGAAAGAAGGCGCACGTGCTGTTATAGAAATTCTCGATGGCTCTCGCAGCCTAGAATCGATTGCGCAGTCCTTTGATGTGGAACACGAGACACTCATTGATCTAATCGCCGAGCTGGAAGCGCAAGGCCTACTGGACATGTCTCAAGGTTCCATCGTTTTACCTGGTCGTTTTAAAGAGGAGGACCAATGCAACGATGCAGCTCAACTCCAATTGCGTAAACGTATCGCACCAGAACTTTCGCTGACAACTTGGATTGATGGTGTGCGAGATGGTGGAGTTGAACTTCTCTCACGGCGCCAAATGTGTGAAGTAGAAATTTTCGGACATAATAGAATTTCCACTCTTCTTTTCGGACTTCTACTTGCGAGTGGAATCACTCAAACGCATATCTCTGGTACCTCGCGTTCTGGTAGAGCAAAAGTTGATGAAATAGACTGCGGAACAGGTTTCCTGCGCTCAAGTGATTACGGGGCTGATTATTACGCTCAACTACGTCAACAAGGTCGCGAAATTTCACTCTTTCCAATTCCTCTTGATGATCTTGGTGAAGAAGTACCTCAAAAATTTCTCAGAGTTTTTATTGGCAAAGGAAATGAATCTCTCATTAGCCAATCAATGAGCGAGGCAGTAGAACATTTAATAGTCACAATTGGGCAGGGGCCACATTTACAGATTGGACCACTTGTTTTACCGGGAAAGACCCCTTGTCTACGCTGCGTTAATCTCGCTCGCGCTGCAGCCGATTCATATTCGAGCTCTATCGATCTCTATCGAGAGAACACCGCGGAGCAAGAAATTCCAATTGCAATTGCGCATCAAGTAGCTGGACTTATTGCCCAAGAAATACTTCATTTCTTTGACACAGAATCCAGCAACCTGATGGGTGCGCACTTAAAATACAATTACCTTCGGCCATCCGAACTTGAACGTATTCGCTTTGCACGTCATCCCTTGTGTGGGTGTTCGTGGAATTAGTTCTTACGCAGCTACTCGGGGCCTACCCACTTTACGTTTACGGTCAATAACAATTCCACCGTCAAAAAGTTCTCCACCCCAGACTCCACATGGCTCGCTTCGCGAGAGCGCTCCAGAAAGACATTTCGATCGCACGGGACATTCACCGCAGAGAGCCTTTGCAGCTTTTATATCTGCAGGTGCTTCGGAAAAGAAAGTTTCAGGTGCGGCTGTATGGCAGGGAAGAGAATATGCACGAGGGTCGTCGTACGTTCCGGTGACGTCATTGAGGCCCACCTTTTCGCCGGTCTGTGCCCATCCTGGTACTAGTAGCTCGCTGTAGAGAACGCTCATAGTTCTCACCCTTCTTCCTCTTCGTAGTCTCTTATCTCTGATGTGTATTTCATGGTCGGGAAATGAAAAAGGGCCCGAATCCTTTGTGGATTCGAGGCCCTTGGTTTGGCTACTTTCGATTACTCGATAGTGCCCCAAGTGGCCTCATCCACTGCGTAAAAAGCGGCGTAAAACGCTGGCTTTATAGCAGTAGGCCAATTTGTGCGGGTATGAGGATGTGCGCTAACGCGTGATGCGTTAACGTTAAGTGCGCGTGAGATGCGTGACATCTGTTGCACTTCCTTCCTCAGTTGATACGTTCGTGAACCAGAAGAATAAAGCATTGGCCACAATTGGCGCAACCTAATAAAATTTCGAGATATCTATGTATTACTTGGCAGTAACCCAGCTTCACGCAAGAAACGACTTGGATTCCCACGATAACTCATGCGTAGATCAGATTTTGCCCGTGTGATTCCAACATAAAAGAGGCGACGCTCTTCGTTTATTAAAGCAGTGTCATCGCCGGTATTTCCGGATTCAAGGGGTAGTAATCCCTCACTTGCCCCGATAAGAAATACCCGCTCCCATTCAAGCCCTTTAGCAGCATGAAGGGTAGCCAAAGTAATGACGGGCATTGTGGGCGGATTATTTTGTTGCACTCGGTCTTCAATTTCACGTATGTAACTTCGTAATGTTTTTGGTGTGAATGCATCATCTGCATCAAGTTCGCGTGCAAGGTGCAATAAACCAGCAATTCCATCAATACTAGATCCGCTCAAGAATGGTTGTGCGAGCGTACGCAATTCATCTAACCAGTAGACCCCTTCTGTTGGAATAACTGATGCAGTACGCACTCCTTTAAGAAACTCTCGAACATCCATCCTGTCAAAAAATCTCTCATTGTTTCGAACTTGATATGGAACACCTGCGCTACGAATTGAACGTTCAATCGCGTTAAGTTGATTGTTTGTCCGTGCCAATATCGCTATTTCTTGCGCTTGCGCACCTTCACCTAGAAGAGCTGCGATATCTCCAACTACCCCCTCTATTTCTGAACTTTCATCCGAGTATCCGCTCACAGTTGGTTTTGATCCATGGTCATTGTGAGCAACTAACTCATGTCCCATCGAAGCACTACGCAATACTGCGTTCGCCATAAAAGTTATTTCAGGAGTAGATCGATATCCACTTGTCAGTCGTACAACGTGAGCATCGGGGAATCGTTGCGTAAACGAATTGAGAAAAATTGGCGAAGCACCAGCAAATGAATAAATCGTTTGTGCTGGATCTCCAACAACACACAATTCCTGTCGGCTTCCAAGCCAGGCATTAATCAGTCTTTGCTGCAAAGGGGAGATATCTTGATATTCATCGATTGTGAAGAAACGATACTGATCGTGAACTCTTTCTCGCACTTCTCTCTCTTGCTCTATCATCGCCGTCGTCAATAATAAAACATCTTCGAAATCCATAGCATGCTCTTGTTTCTTTACGCTTTCATAGGCGGCATACACTTGAGCAACTTGCGCGGAATTAATACGTGGCTTCTGTGAGCGCTTTTCAGTTTCTACTATGTAATCTTCTGGTGCAATTTGAGAAACTTTTGCCCACTCAATTTCTGCGGCAATATCACGGAGCAAATCTCGCGAGTTAATTGGAATACTTGCTTGCAATCCCGCTCTCGTAATTGATGCCGAAAGCAAAGAAGATTTACTTGTGATCAGTTCAGGTGTCTTTCCCCCAAAAACTTGTGGCCAGAAAAAGAGAAGTTGTTTGAGGGCTGCAGAGTGAATAGTTCGAGCCGCAACATTTGGAACTCCGAGGCTGCGAAGACGTGTCCGCATTTCCCCGGCTGCACGCGCGGTAAAAGTCAAAGCTAAAACTTTATTAGGATCCATCACACCAATTGATGCAGCGTACGCAATACGGTGTGTGATGGCTCGTGTTTTTCCAGTTCCTGCACCTGCAATTACACATACGGGACCACGTGTTGTGAGAACTACTTCTTTTTGTTCTTCATCGAGTGCATCAAGAATCTCTTGCGAGGTTAACGCCATGTTTGGCCGCCATCGAGTTGATCAGCGCCTTCGCCGTACCACCCTGCAATCATTTTGCGAGCAACGCTAATTGATGGAGGTAAAAGTAACGAGCCATCGAGAGTAGCGCTCTTGAGTTCTGCTTTTGAAAACCACCGAACTTCTGTTATCTCTTCGCCGTCGGGACGGGCATTTTCAGGATCAACAGCTACTGCCTCAAAAGCAATCATGATGGAGGCAGGAAATGGCCACGGCTGAGATCCTAAGTATGTAATGTCGGAGAGTGCGACGCCTGATTCCTCAAAAACTTCACGCTCCACGCATTGCTCAAACGTTTCGCCTGGTTCAAGAAAACCAGCGAAGGTTGAGAAGCGACCATCGGGCCACATTGGCTGGTGGCCAAGTAAAATTCGATTCTGTACGTCTTTAATTAAAACGATTACGGCTGAATCGGTACGAGGATGATGTTGGCTTTGATCCTCAATACATGTACGTACCGCTCCGCCAAATCCAACAATTGTCTGCGCGCCACATCTGGAACACCGCGGATGTGCTTCATGCCAATTTGCTAATGCAATTGCATGCATCGCTATTTGAATCGAGTTGATATCAAATACATGTCCGAGCTCTCTCAAACTCTTCATGCCTTCATTTTTCACATCATCGCTGAGTAGGTCATCGACAGCCGATGTATCCCAAGCAAAATATGGAGTATCTGTCGCTCGATCAATGCCGAGGAAATATCTCTCACCTAGTTCGAGAGAGTGCGACTCTATTAATTCGCTGACACCTTGCGAAGAAAGGTATGTGATTTCATTTTCGTTTGCGGCAATTCGCCCAGCATGGACCCGAGCAATTTTCGCCCTTAGCCAAAGGGAATCGAGGGCGTTCGAATCCGCCCGAAGATCACCGGCTCGATCTAAGGGCGCGGGGAATAGATTTATCGCGCTCATGGAAGCCAACGCTACTAGCCTGTGCGCATGAGACTGACATCGTGGAATCTGCTCCACGCAATGAGCGTGCCACCTGGGTCTGGTGGCAATCTGAACCAGGCGGTTGCGCGCCTTGGAGCCGACCTGCTCGCCGTTCAGGAAGTTGACCATGGGCTTCTTCGCACTGGCCGATCTGAACAAATGCGCGATATTGCACAGTCCATGAACGCTCCCTACTGGGCCTTCGCCCCTTCAATTATTGGAACCCCTGGAGAGATCTGGCGTCCGTTGGACTCGAATGATCAAAGAATCATCACTGAAAGCAGTCCACGATCAGAAGGCGGGTACGGAATTGGAATTGCATCGAAAATACCTGTGAAATCTTTTGAAAGAATTGAACTCGGGAACTCACCAATTGGCATGCCACTTATTATTCCTGGCGAAACTGAGTCTGGGCAGAAAATGAAACCTCGCTTCATTTATGTACGTGATGAGCCAAGAGTTGCCCTTGTTGCACACTTGGAGAACGGCTGGACAATTATCACAACGCATCTCTCTTTTGTTCCAGGCTTTAATGTTCGTCAACTCAACAAGTTAAAGAAGTTTTCGGGACCTCGAACAATCATTATGGGTGACCTTAACTTGCCAAAGAATCTACCTACAGTGGGATCCCAATGGAAGTCTCTTATTTTACAAAATACTTATCCGAGTTGGTCACCGAAAATTCAATTTGATTACATTTTAACAAAAGAGATTGATATACAGTTCGAACATATTGCAACAATTTCGACAGGGATAAGCGATCACTTACCAATTAGTGTCTCAATCACTTAGTTTTAAAAGCGTTTAGCATCTTAATTAAATCGACTTCACCGAATAAATCAGCAGGTCGATCTGTCACTGAAGTTGGGACATAGTGAAAGGCTGCACTCACTTTTTCAACGCTAATATTATTGAGCTTTGCCCACGCTAAGCGGTAGATTGCCAACTGAATTGCAGCTGACGCTCCCAACTTCTTCGAACCAGTTTTCCAGTCAACAACTTCATACCCATCATCAGCGCGATAAATCGCATCAATACGCCCACGCACAAGGACCCCTGAAATCACTGTTTCAAAGGGCACTTCAATCGCTGCGGGTTGGCGACTGGCAAAATCACTGGAAAGCCAGGCTTTTTTCAAATCTTCAAGTTTTGCATCCTCTTCAATCGGATCCAAGTAATCCAAATCATCATCATCAAAAAGTGTCGCAGCGCCAAATTGTTTTTCAACCCACAGGTGAAATGAAGTTCCTCGCCTGGAATATTCATCTTGCGATCGTGGCATTGGTCTGCGGATTGACAGTGCAAGCGCCTCTGGATCTGCATGCAGGGCGACAAGAGTTGACGTCGATAACCTAGAAGGAAGAGCAACCTCAAGATCTGGGTATTGCTCTTGTAACGATTCTGCAATGAGCGCTTGTGCATCTTCTATCCATGAATCGATTTCTGTTTCGCCGGTTGGTGTCAGATCATGGGCTTTTGAAGATTGAACCATTTCAATTGTGGCATCAAATTGTGCACGTTTCTCGCCTAGAGCATCGTAAGGCCACATTTCAAAGCGCGGGTTTTCAATTTTTGGATTTTTAGCACCATCAATGGGGGCTTCCGAAAGATTAATCAGTCGAGCGTTGCCTTTATTAGCAACTTCCTGGACATGCAAGAAAATTTCACTTGGATCAACCACGGTGGTGCCATCGCGCCACCATGACGTTGTGCAGAGTAAGTGAGTACGTGCACGAGTCACTGCCACATACCCCAAACGTATTTCCTCTCGCATTTTTATTTCCGTACATAATTTTGCATACGATTTGATTACTTTACTTGCTTCGCTATCTTTCGTGCATTGAGAAAGTGAAAAGGCTGGAAGTTCGTTGCCGTCACCGCGCAATGTAAATGGAATATGTTTCTCATTAGAGATCCAATTGTCTGGATCCTGTGTGTTATTAGCTGGAAAAGTCCCCTGTGCGAGCCCAGGAACTGCAACAACATCCCACTCGGCGCCTTTCGCGGTATGAACTGTGAGAATCTGAACCACATCTCGACGTACTTCGGGAGCCCCTGATTTAAGGCCCCCTTCACGCTTAGTCGAGACATCTAGCCATTCAAGGAAGGCTGAAATGGTTCCACCAGAACGATTAAATTTACTTGCTTCATCGAGAAAACGATCTAGATGTCGCCGCCCATTATTTCCACCATCACGCAGCGCGAGTTCAAGATCTAATGAAAGGTAATTTTCAATCTCAGTAATTAAATCAATGATAGATCCACCTGCGCGAGAACGTAACTTACGTAAATCGTGTGCAAAATCTACTAAGCGCTTAAACCCAACTGGGCTAAAGTCTTTTTCTGGTGCGCTTGAAATTTCATCAAGTGCATCAATGAGGGAACCCAGATATTGATCATCTGCTTCTGATTCCTCAGGATTGCCTGCTGCAATTTTATCTATAAATGTTTTGGAATCTTCGTGAAGTGATTTTGCGCGCTTGCGAGAATAATTTCCAAGGGCAGCAATATCTTTAGCCCCGAGAGCCAATCGTGGGCCAGTTAGGTGGCGCATAAGCGATGTGCCAGCGTCTGGATTGGTGAGAATTTTCATCAAGGACACAACATCTGCAACTTCAGGAACGTGCACTAGCCCAGCTACTCCAATCACCTCAACTGGAATATTCATTTTGCTCAACGCGCTTTCGATTTCAGTCATTTGCGAGCGTTTGCGCACGAGCACTGCAAAGGATTGCTTTTCCTCGTCCCGTTGTTCTTCTCGGATGGGTGAGAACCACAATTCACTGAAATATTGCGCGATGGCTTGGGCCTCTGCCTCGATAGTTTCAAAGATTCCATAAGCTAACTCACCTTGGCCGGCACCTATTCGTGCGTGCAGTGGCTGCACGGGCACCGATGACGTTAATCGGATTTGGGCTGAAATTGAGTTAGCAACATCAAGAATTACCTGATCGTTTCGAAAAGTAACTGAAAGGCTAAAGACCGAATCACCGTTCTGATTTTTTAACTTTGGAAAATACTGATCAAAAGAACCAATAGTTCCTGCTGAAGCACCACGCCACGTATAAATAGCCTGGCAGGGATCTCCCACCGCCATCACAGGATGGCCATTTCCATAGAGAGCACTCAGCATTCGTACTTGTGATTGCGAGGTATCTTGGTATTCGTCTAATAAAACAACTGCGTATTTTCCTCGTTCGATTTCGCCGACGTCAGCAAACTCCTCCGCAATATTTGCTGCAAATGCCATTTGATCATCAAAGGAAAGTTCACCATCTCGTTCACGTATTTTATTGAACTCTTCCACCAATGGAAGAAGTGCGATTCTTTGTTGAGCAGTTCGGACTGCTTTCCTTACTTCGTCATTGCCATCACCACCAATACGCATTAGTTCGGTGAGAGTTTTGTTGTCCTCGCGCGCAATGTCTGCAACATCAACTTTATGTTCTAGGATTAATTTGGATAACCCAATCACGTCATCAATTACGGTGCTTACTGCACTCTCGTTTGTGAAATTCTCATCCGGCCAGTTACGTACGACATCAGATGCAATTTGCCAAATCGCTGCTTCGCCCAGTGGATCAGTTGTTGCATCAATTCCGAAACGAATTGCATGTTCATTGAGAATGCGCCCAGCGTACGAATGGTAGGTCGTCACAGATGTATCGATAGGGGTGTTTTCATCGATAAGACCTGCAGCCCGAAGTTGCCGTAATCTATTTCGAATACGTGTAGAGAGTTCACTTGCGGCTTTTCGAGTGAAGGTAAGACCCAGAATTTCATCAGGTCGGACAAATCCATTAGCCACAAGGTAGAGCACTCGCGCGCTCATGGTTTCTGTTTTACCCGAACCAGCACCAGCAATCACAACTGCAGGTTCAAGTGGGGCGCAAATGATGAGCGCTTGTTCGGGGGTCGGATCAGGAAATTTCACACCCGAGTCGCGAAGGGCGCGTGCAATATCAAATGGTGAATATTTTTCAATCATTGGATCACACTTCGACCTTCTGCTTGAATTGGACATGAAGAGCGCACAGGGCACTCTTTACACCTTTTATTTGTCGCAGCCTTAAAATGATGAGATCCCATTCCATCAGCAATTTGTGAAACCTTCTCGCGCATAAGATCAAGATCGAATTCCTCTTGATCGCGTTTGGAGATGCTCTTTTTGTCATGACCGAGATAAATTAAGGCAGCACCGGAAGGAGTTACGCTCTCACTATGGGCTAGGAATCCTCCTTCGGCAACGGCGAGTTGGTAACTTCGCAATTGCAGATTTTCCTTTGCATCCTCTTTGCTAATGGGAGTCTTGCTTGTTTTGAAATCAATTACGTAAAGGGATCCATCAGAGGCAACTTCAAGGCGATCAACGCTTCCCATGATGCGAGCTCTTCCAACAGATACATCGAATTTCAGCTCAACTCCTACCACTGTGCGCTTTGATTCCACGTGATAACGAACAAATCGTTCGATCATTGCAATTGCCTTTTTTAAGGAGGTCTTGCTCACCCATCCTTGATTTGGGTCAATAAGATTCCACGATGATTCAAGTTTTGCGATGAGGTCCGCTTTCGTGAGTTGAGGCTGCTCAACCATAAGCGCAGCAAATGCATGAATTGCAGAACCAAGTACTTGAGCGACGCTATCGCCATTTTTTCCACCATTTTTTTCAAGGAACCATTTGACTCCGCATTCTTCAAAACTTTCCGAGCTGCTCGGTGACACTATTACAAGGTCGCTAGGCGCAACGACTGGTAAGTCCGTACTTACGTGGTTCACACCAGCCCACGAATGTACGTCGGCGGTTGAAATGCCTGCGTCGGATAATTTCTTAATGATTGATGCAGCGACGGTTGAATCGGATCCATCGAGGGCTCGACGAAGTGCAGCGACCAGAGCACTAGGTGTGATGGCGCGGGGAATTTCACTATCTAAAATGAGACCAGGATTTTCTTGATGAAGATGCTCGTATATTTCTTCAAAAAATTGTGAAGGTTGATCCTCGTCTCTAGAGACCGCTGTGATGAAAATCTTTTTTTGTGCTCGTGTAGTAGCGACGTGAATCAATCTGCGTTCATCTTCAAGCAGTGCGCTGGCAGAAATAGTATCGAGTTGCGCACGAGGTAAGTCACCATGGCGTTCACGTTCAACAAGTCGTTCAGAACCAAGTAGCGAACTTCGCTGACGAAGATTGGGCCACACGCCTTCTTGCACTCCTGCTATTGCGACCAATTCCCATTCTCGACCCTTTGCAGAGTGAACGGTTAGAATTTCAACGGCATCTACTCGTACTCCTTTAGAAGTAATGACATCTCCAACTATTTCTTCGCGAGAGATCTCTTCAATAAATGCCTTGGGGCCAGAGAGTGGGAATCGTTCGGAGAATCTATGTGCCGATTCAAAGAGCTGCATCATTGCATCAAGATCTCGATCAGCACTTGCACCACGATTGCCACCACGAAGCGCTGTTGACTGCCACGTTTGGCTTAAAGATGCACCATCACTATTGAGCGCGTTATTCCATATTGCCCAGAGTAAATCTTCTGCTCGAGAATCTTTCTTATAAAGAATCTTTCGAGCTTTTTCAAGCAAGTCGTGCACTCGAATAATCGGCCCGCATTCGTCAATTGAAAAATCTCCGGTGTTGATTGCATCAATTAAAAGTTGATTGCCCGGACGAAGGTCGCCTTCTAGTCGATGGGAGAGAAGCGCTCTTCGAATGCGCCGAAGAGAAATGGCGTCAGCGCCACCTAGCTCGGAAAG
>CAFBSG010000009.1_pt1 | contig 61219 bp, 58 predicted proteins | sample 7270301 | NCBI WGS metagenome assembly CAFBSG01 (sample SAMEA6814059, study PRJEB35770) | freshwater metagenome | biome: Freshwater; feature: Freshwater reservoir; material: water | place: Czech Republic | collected 2017-05-23 | depth 30m m | reverse complement strand
GTAACAAGGAAATACACTCGACGAGCAACAGATACTGCGTGATCTGCGCATCTTTCGTAATAGCGACCTAGCAAAGTCATATCAATTGCCGTTTCAATACCGTGTGGCCAGGAGTCATCGAGAAGAATCACGAAGAGTGAACGGTGAAGTCGATCCATTTCATCATCATCTCGTTCAACCTCAAGTGCAACAGTAAGATCACGACTCACTAGCAATGAGGTGACTTTGTCAATTATTCGAGTCGCTGTGTCACCCATCGCTTGAATAGTTTCGGTCAATTCGGCAGGAACCGCTTTAGATGGATAACGCATACGTGCAACACGTGCGACGTGGTGCCCAAAATCTCCCATGCGTTCAAAATCGGCGCTCATGCGAAGGGATGTAACAAGAGTGCGAAGGTCGCCAGCTACAGGTTGCTGGCGCGCTATGACGCTGAGGGTCTTGGCGTCGAGTTCGTGCTGAATTGAATCAACTCGATCATCTTCGGCGATTACCTCTTCAGCTAAAGCAAGATCTGCGGTGAGAAGCGCGGTGGTTGCTCGCGACATGGCGGAACCAACGAGGGTCGCCATTTCAACCAATGTGTCATTGATTGATTCAAGGTCATCGTGGAAGGCTTCGCGCATCATTGGATAAGAATAATCAATTCGCTCTAAAAACGTGTGACCCGAGGCCTGAACGCAAGATTTCTATTGAGTGAACACTTGGTTGAGGGGCTTTTTGGGGCATTTTTGGAGATGGACAGGGCTTCTGCGACTCTACGATTATGCAGTGAGACGAAGAGAGAAACGAAGCGGGCAAAGTTCGAGCTCGCGCATTTCTCAAGACCTTATAGATGTATTAAATATTTTAGAAATCGCTTCGGTCGTCATATCTACTCACGAAGAACCGTTGTACTTTTCACCACTTGCTCAAACCCTTGGCATCATTCGTGATGAAAGAATTTCAGGAGAAGAACTACTTGCCCTCATTCGAGTGGTCAGACGAACAGGCGTGACACAATCTGGATCAATCGACTTACCGCGTGGGCCTATTGGCGAGGGAACACGAAGACTCTCCGTAAAAGTCGCACGCATTGGAAATTCAGATTTGATAATTGCATTACTCAGTGATGAAAGCGAAGCGGAACGCATCGATGCAGTACGACGAGATTTTGTTGCAAATATTTCTCACGAATTAAAGACACCTATTGGCGCGCTTTCAATTCTTAGCGAAGCAGTGCTTGGCGCGCGATCAGAACCTGAAGCAGTTGAAAAATTTGCCTTAAGGATGCAGATTGAGGCAAAAAGACTTTCAGATCTTGTTCAGGAGATTATTAATCTTTCCCGACTGCAAGACGCAGATCCATTATTAGATGCCATTACAGTAGATATTGACGAAGTAATTGAATTAGCAATTGTTCAAAGCCAACTTCATGCGGATTCAAGAAACATTGAAATTGTTCGTGGAGATGAAGTGCATCTCAGTGCTGTTGGTGATCGTGCACAACTTGTTGCGGCTGTTCACAACCTTATCGAGAATGCAATTAATTACAGTCCAGATAAAACTCGCGTAACTGTAAATTCACAGGCACGAAATGGTCTTATCGAAATTTCTGTGATTGACCAAGGCATTGGAATATCAGAATCAGATATAGATCGAATTTTTGAACGATTCTATCGCGTCGATCCAGCGCGCTCACGCGAAACAGGTGGAACGGGTCTTGGATTATCTATCGTAAAACATGTGGCACGTAATCATGGTGGCGAAGTTGTTGTGTGGAGTGCTCCTGGAGTTGGTTCGACATTTACACTGAAATTACCAATTGGCGAAGAGATAATCGAAATGGATGACAATCAATGACACGTATTTTGATAGTTGAAGATGAGGAATCTTTTTCCGAAGCAATTTCATTTCTGCTACGTAAAGAGGGTTTCGAGGTTGCTATTGCGGTCAACGGCACCCTGGCTCTCGAAGAGTTTGAACGCAATGGAGCAGACCTCATCTTGCTCGACTTGATGCTTCCTGGAGTTTCGGGAATAGATGTATGTCGTCAAATCCGCCAGAAGTCCCAGGTACCCATCATTATGTTGACGGCTAAAGATTCTGAGATCGATAAGGTCGTTGGACTTGAAATTGGCGCAGATGACTATGTTACAAAACCATATTCTTCCCGCGAGCTCATCGCACGTATTAACGCGGTACTACGCCGCGGATCTACCGAAGTTCAAGACGGCGATGCAGGGATTCTTACAGTCGGAAATGTCAGACTCGACATTGATCGCCACATGATGAGCGTTTCTGGTGTACCTGTTGCCATTCCATTAAAAGAATTTGAATTACTCGAATTCCTTATGCGCAATGCTGGAAGAGTTTTAACTCGCATGCAGCTAATTGATCGCGTATGGGGAAGTGACTACGTCGGAGACACTAAGACTCTGGATGTACACATCAAGCGTTTGCGATCAAAAATCGAGAAAGATCCAGCCAATCCAGTGCAAATTCAAACAGTGCGCGGTCTTGGCTACAAGATGGAAAACTAAGAACTTACTCCTGCATACGTATCTCGCTTATCGCGCACAATTACATTCAGTGTAATTTCACCTGCACGTGCGAAGAATAAAGAGATTGCAACGTTTGTGCCAGCTTTTGCATTTAAACCTGTAAACACTGCTTTCGCGTTAGCAGCATCTCCTTCGAAAATAATGGGCTTCTCTAAAGGCAGCGAAGTGTTGCCCGTAATTGTTGCAGCAACGCCAGTAATGCCTATGCCAAGCAAAGCATCTTCTCTTTCAACTTGATTAATAATTGACCCAACAAGTACAGCCGATCCATCTTCCTGAGCTACTAAAAGAAGGTTACGAATCTGAATGTCATTTCCATTTTCTTTGATGCTACCTTCGGCACCATCTGTTACTTTGGAAATTAATCGAGTAGGTGCATCAGGACCTGAACCACATGCAGAAAGTGTCACTGCAATTGCAGTACATGAAATAAGTGCGAGCAATGTTTTTTGGCTAATGCGCATGTCCATATTCTCTCATGTCAATTCACCCTGATTTACGCTAGAAAACCGAGGTGACGGAGGCCATATTTGGCTGGTATTATTGGCTCCTAACGAAGGGCTTCACATGTCATTTAAGGTCGGCGAAACCGTTGTTTATCCCCATCACGGAGCAGCTCTCATCGAAGCGATTGAGACCCGTGTTATCAAAGGCGAAGACAAGACCTATCTCGTTTTAAAGATTGCCCAAGGCGACCTCACGGTTCGCGTTCCTGCTGAGAATGTCGACCTAGTCGGTGTGCGTGATGTTGTAGATAGCGCGGGACTTGATCGCGTATTTAATGTATTGCGTCAACCATATACAGAAGAGCCAACCAACTGGTCACGTCGTTATAAAGCAAACCTTGAGAAGCTCGCATCAGGTGATGTTATTAAAGTTGCAGAGGTTGTTCGTGACCTCTATCGTCGCGATCTTGATCGTGGACTTTCCGCTGGTGAAAAGCGCATGCTCGCCAAGGCGAAGCAGATCCTTATCTCTGAACTTGCTCTCGCAGAGCGCACAGATGAAGAGAAGGCTGCAACGATCCTTGACGAGGTTCTTGCTTCGTAAGGCAATCACATGAGCCAGTGTGCGGCCATCATTGCCGCTGCTGGCAGTGGCGAAAGATTTGGCGCAGGATTTCCTAAAGCGCTGATTTCTCTTGGAAATAAAACACTTCTAGAACATGCTCTTGGTGCTCTTTTGCCGGTTGCCTCTGAAATAGTTATCACCGCTCCCGCTGGGTATGAAGATCAGATTCGCGCACTAGTTGGAAACGAAATTACTGTTGTCACTGGGGGGTCCACTCGATCTGAAAGTGTGCGTCTTGGCATTGCTGCGCTGACGAGTAATTGCGAATTTGTATTAGTGCATGATGCCGCGCGCGCACTAGCGCCCACACATTTAGCACAATCTGTTCTTGCAGCCCTTCTAGCTGGAGATGTCGCTGTTATCCCTGGACTTGATCTTGTGGATACCGTAAAAAATGTTGATGCAGATGGATTTGTGATTTCAACGCCAGATCGATCTCGCTTGCGACGAGTGCAAACTCCTCAAGGATTTAATCTAGAAGTTCTCAAAGCAGCTCATGCAACTGCCGCGGATGCAACTGATGACGGTGTCTTGGTAGAAGCGCTAGGAAAAAAAGTTCGAATAATTCCTGGCACCGAACGAGCGATAAAGATTACGACACCATCAGATTTATCTTTCGCTCTCTCCCTTCTTGGCGATACTTCGCAATTTCGAACCGGCGTTGGCGTTGACGCACATGCCTTCGGTCAGGGCCGTGATTTGTGGCTAGCTGGATTGAATTGGCCAAATGAAACGGGAGTTGAAGGACATTCAGATGGAGATGTTGCAGCTCATGCAATCTGCGATGCACTTTTTGCCGCAACTGATCTTGGAGATTTAGGAAGTAATTTTGGAACAGATCGCCCTGAATACAAAGATGCAACAGGTGCAACCTTGTTGCAAGAAACTTTTACTCGAATTACACAAGCCGGATACTCAATTTCAAATGTCACTGTTCAGATCATTGGTAATCGCCCAAAAATAGGGCCTCGTCGCGGGGAGGCAATTGAAGCGCTTTCGAAATGTCTTGGTGGAACAGATGTTGCCGTGCTCGCAACCACTACTGATGGCATGGGAATGACTGGCGAAGGCAAAGGCATTGCAGCTATTGCGTCAGTCCTTGTGACAAGGCAAGGGTAGAATCACCCAATGAGTTCGCTATCTTTATATGACACATTGTCGCGAGCCACTACCCCTTTTACGCCTCTTGTTGCGGGGCGAGTATCAATTTATTTGTGTGGGGCAACCGTGCAAGCCCCACCACATATTGGTCACGTTCGTAGTGGAGTAAATTTCGATATTTTGCGCCGTTGGTTAATCGCAAGCGGATACGAAACAACTTTCATTCGAAACGTAACTGACATTGACGACAAGATTTTGCATAAAGCCGTCCATGAAGAAATGCCATGGTGGGCTGTGGCAATGAAGTATGAACGCGCCTTTACAGAGGCGTATGCCGCGCTCAACGTCATGCCTCCCACATACGAGCCCCGCGCAACAGGGCACATCACGCAAATGATCGAATTGATGCAACGGCTCATCGATCGCGGCGCTGCGTACGCCCCAGGAAACGGTGATGTGTATCTAGAGGTGCGCACACTCACCTCCTATCTCACCTTGTCTCGCCAAAATGTTGACGACCTTCAGTCAAGTGAAGATGCAGAAGAAACTTTTAAACGTGATCCACGAGATTTCGCGCTATGGAAAGCGGCCAAACCAGGGGACCCATCATGGCCAACTCCTTGGGGTCCTGGTCGACCTGGGTGGCACTTGGAATGTTCAGCGATGGCCCTTACATATCTTGGTGAAAGTTTTGATATCCATGGTGGCGGACTCGATCTTGTCTTCCCACATCACGAAAATGAAATAGCTCAATCAGAATCTGCTGGCTATGGTTTTGCGAAGAGCTGGATGCATAACGCGTGGGTGACTACATCTGGTGAAAAAATGAGTAAGTCACTTGGAAATTCACTTCAAGTAGAACACATTCTAAAAACCGTTCGTGGAATAGAACTTCGTTGGTATCTAGGTGGAGCGCACTATCGATCCATGCTTGAATTTTCTCACGCGGCGCTGGAAGAAGCCTCTACATCTTTTCGTCGCATAGAAGCATTCTTGTATCGAGCGAAAGAAATATTGGGTGACACACCCACTCGAGTTATAAACGAGACTTTTGCGGCAGCTATGAACGATGATCTAGCCGTCCCTACGGCGCTTGCAGGAATTTCGGAATCACTTCGACTTGGAAATATAGCTATTACTTCTGACGATAAAGGCGCGATACAGAAGCATGCAAATGAAATTAGAGGAGCGCTCTCGATTCTTGGATGTGATCCATTTGATCCTGCATTTGATTCGGCGAATGCAAGTGAAGATCTCACCGCAGCCCTTGATGGGACCATTCAATTAGTTCTTGCCCAGCGCGCATCCGCACGAGATAGAAAAGATTTCGAAAGCTCAGATGCAATTCGAGATGGTCTACTCGCTCTTGGAATTACAATCGAAGACACAGCACAAGGGCCACGTTGGTCTATCTCACGTACAGAGAGCAGCAATTAAATGGCCGGTAACTCAACTCGCAAAGGCGCAGTGCGCACCTCTAAAAAAGGACCATCTGGTGGTACTGGTGGCAATAACAAGGGTCGCCTTGAAGGTAAGGGCCCTACACCTAAAGCTGAAGACCGCCCATATCACGCCGCTGCAAAGCGCAAAAAAGCTGCTGAAAAACGCACACCTGCCAAAGGCACTGCACGCGGTTCACGTAGTGAAAAACCCAAAGGTGAAATTGTTTCAGGTCGTAATGCTGTACTTGAAGCGCTTCGTGCGGCAGTGCCAGCAACCGAACTTTTAGTTGCGCGCAGTATCGATGTAGATGATCGTGTTGCTGAATCACTACAGCTTGCATTGCATCATGCACTTCCTATTCGCGAAGTGCACCGTGCTGAGATTGAAGGAATTTCAGCAAATAGCCAAGGAATTATCCTTGCAATTAAGCCGTATCAATATTCAAGTTTTGAAGAAATTATGCAGCGAGCCAAATATCCAGCTCTCGTAGTCGCACTTGATGGAATTACTGATCCTAGAAATCTTGGCGCGATAGTTCGTAGCGCTGGCGCATTTGGTGTTGCAGGTGTCGTCATGACAGAGCGACGTGCTGCCGCGATGACAGCTTCTGCATGGAAGAGTTCCGCCGGTGCTGCCGCCCGTATTCCAGTGGCGCAGGTGACAAATATGGCGCGAACAATTGAAGATGCCAAGAAATTAGGCTGCTTTGTTATTGGATTAGATGGCGAATCAGAAGCTACGTTAAGCAGTCTCAAGGTTGCTACAGAGCCGCTGATGATTGTTGTTGGCAGTGAAGGCAAGGGGCTCTCCCGCCTTGTGCGTGAGAAGTGCGACCTTGTAGTTTCTATTCCTATGAGCGCCACAACAGAATCTCTCAACGCCAGCGTCGCAACATCTATTGCGCTATTTTGGGTTGATGAGGCACGACGCACCAAATGATATTTGATCGCTTCATAGTTCTCGGTGATTCCTTCTCAGAAGGCATGACCGATGAAATTCGTGATGGAAACTATCGCGGATGGGGCGATCGTGTCGCAGATGTATTGGCAACGCAATCAGAAGATTTTACCTACGCAAATTTTGCAATTCGAGGTAAGTTGGTAAAACAGGTGCTCGATGATCAAATTCCACGGGCACTTCCATTAATAACTGGACCGAAGACACTAGTTTCCTTTCATGCAGGTGCCAATGATGCGTTACGCCCTTCTTATAACGCAGAAACCCTACGGGCCGATTATCGTGCCGCCGTCGAAAAACTTGCAGCAACGGGCGCCACAATTATTCTTTTTACCGTTGTTGAAAAAACCGGCAATGGAGGACGCGCCTCTGAACTCTGGTTTGAAAGATTTAGCACATTCAATGCAATTGTTCACGAAATTGGGACTGAATTAAATCTCGTTGTGATGGATTCAAAAATGGATCCCGAATCCGCAAGTCCACATATTTTGGCTTTTGATCGACTGCATCTAAACGAAAGAGGTCACTATCGAGTTGCGCACGCTGTCCTTGAAAGATTGGGCCAGCCACATGATGCACAGTGGCGCAAACCAATCGTTGCCCCCGAGGAGAAGTTTTGGTTACTCCAAAAGGCGATGACAGGACTGTGGATTCTTACCTTTGTTCTGCCATGGGTTCTGCGCCGCCTTCAAGGAAAGTCTTCGGGAGATGGCCGTCGAGGTAAATACGAAACCCCCATTTCATGGCCTGTAGCCAGGTGATCCACCTTCCCAATTTCATGAATTCGGGATTCACTGCCATAATTACGCCCACGTCAATTGACGTTAAGCGCCTCCCTAGCTCAGTGGTAGAGCAACGCACTTGTAATGCGTAGGTCGTCAGTTCAATCCTGACGGGGGGCTCACAGGATCACTATTCTTTCCCAATGACTTCAACCTTTAATACTCGAATTGTCGGATATCTACTTGTTGCCCTTGGTTTACTTAATTGGCGATATCAAAGCGCCCAACCAAATGTTGCCACTCATAGCTTGGTCATCATTGTCTATGGAGTAATACTGCTTGCGCTATCTCTCAGCGATAAAGGAATGAGATTTCTCGGCTCACGAGTTGGGCGAATCGGGAGCAGCATTATTGCTGTAGGCCTCGTGATTTTCGCAATTTTTAATTAATTTAAAAGTGAAAATAAGAAAGGCGCCAAGTTACCTTGGCGCCTTTCTTATTTATTTTATATTTAATTAGTGTGAATCTGCCATGCCTTCTGCTGCTGACTTCATACGTGCAATCTTCATGATCGTGAGACCGAAAACGCACTTCGCAAGAACATCTGCAATGGTGTAACCCACTTGGCGATACATGAATGAATCTGTACCGGTGATGTTAAGCAATGGGAAGAGGTATGAAATTGGATATACGCCCCATGTAGCAATCAAAAGTAGACGCAAGCGACTGATTGTTGCTGCAACTCCTTCTGGCTGACGCTCCAGTGATTTGCCGAGTTCGACGAAGAGCACATAGAGAATGTAAAGGAATGGGATTGTTGAAAGAACACCGAAGAGGATCTTTGTTCCGTCATCTGCTGAAACTTCACCAGGATAGCCAAGTGCAATCATTGCTGCTGCAGCTGGAACTAAACGTGTGATGAGTGAACTTGAAGCGGCCTTTGCGAGAGCAAGTACTGCAACAACTTCAACAAGAAGTAGTGGAACTGTGAGTAGCCAGTCAACATAGCGGTAAGCCTCATTGAATGAACCTGCGCCTGTTGTCATAACTTTAAAGCCATCCGATGAACCCTTGAATGAATCAAAGATGCGGATGTAGTGATATCCCGCGATAAATGTCACCATTGATGAAAGTACAAGTGCGTTGCGGTACTTAGGCAATACACGACTTTGCGATACCAATGTGTAGACGGTACATGCGAGCATAGAAATTAATCCAAACGAGAAAGTGTTATAGATTAATTGCCACTGATTGCTTGAGAGTTCTAGCATTTATGCAGCCTCCGAGGGTATGTGTTTTCCCCATTCGCGCGAACGAGGATTTGATGACTTACATCCCAATTGGGATAATTTCATCAGGAAGTAGGTTCCTCTTTGCTTCAAGTCAGCGCAACTCCAAAACGGAAGTTTTTCAGAATTTATTTTGCTAGAATTGGGACAAATTAGACTTCAATTACAGCAGGAATCGGGGACGCCATGGAATCGAAAAAGTTCCCCGAAGACGCCTTTGGCGACTATCTTTCGGCCAATAAGGAGTATGTAAAGGAATTCAAATACAGTCAGCTTTCAGGGGTTGCCTCAAAAGGTTTAGCAATTGTGACCTGCATGGATTCTCGAATCAACCCTTTATCCGTGGGCGGCATGCGATCTGGGGATGCGAAAATTCTGCGAAATGCAGGTGCGCGAGTGACTGAGGATGTACTTCGTACATTGGTTTTGGCCACCTATCTACTGGGAGTCAACCGCATTCTTGTCATGCCCCATACGCAATGTCGAATGGCACAAGGCGATGAGGCCGAAATTCACGCACTCATCGATGATCAGTACGGTGTTGATACGCGCTCTCTCGAATTTCGCACTGTCTCAGATCAAGTCGCAGCGCTCAAGACTGATGTCACCCGTGTGCGCTCGTATCCATTGCTACGTAAAGGTGTAACAGTTGGCGGAGCTATTTATGATGTTAAAACTGGTGCAATCACGCCGATTGATTGCTAAACCGTTTCAATTAATCGGCGCTTGACCGGATCTCGCGTAATTGGATAACCCAAATTTAGATAGAAGTCCCTGATGATGTGTTGAACTAAATCTGTTTTCTCTTTAATCACTGAGTGAGATGAGCCAGGAACAATTGCAAGCCGTCCATTTTCGATGGATTCGTACATTTCATTTGCAGCGGATGCAGAAATAACATCATCATCACCTGCGAGAATGAGAGTAGGGCATGAAATTCGAGCAAGTTCATACGGCGACAAATTTGGTTCGGATTGCCACACTTCAAATGCCTTCATAATTTTTACTTGAAGTTCTGCAATGGGGTCAGGTGAAAGCAACATGTGCTCATCAATTTCTTCTTGAGAAATAAGTGGGGTTTGGAAATCAATGCGCACTTGATCAAAGTGGCTATTGGCACCAATAGTCACGACAGATATGACCAAATCAGGTCTTTGAATTGCGCACATCAGAGCGATATTTCCACCATCACTGACGCCAATGAGATGTGCTGGTCCTTGGACAATATCTTCAAGATAAGCAATTAATTCTTCGGTCTGAAATTGAAAATGGATGCTTCCATCTTGATTTCCAGTGCGACCGTGACCTGTTCGATCGTAAGCGAAGACGTGATGTGAATCCATTACAGCTGGGAGCAGAAATGATTCTATTTTTTCGGAGTAACTCAAGCCACCATGTAAAAGTACAAGTGGTTCGCCGTTATTTGCCCACTCATAATTAAATATTTGGTGTCCGCGTAAATTAATATATTCAGACATTTACATTGAATCCATAATATGTCGATTTCCTCGATCAAAAGTGAGGTAATTCCAAGTCCAGTCCGCCATGGTTCCAATCTTATTTCTTCCACCTAGAAGATAAAATAGATGAAGCCAGAGCCAGGCGTACCATGCAGGGATTCCAGACATTTTTAGTGGGCCAACCTCGACGACTGCCTTATGACGACCGATGGTAGCCATCGATCCTTTATCACGATATCGAAATGGTTGAAGTGGCAATTGTTTTGCACTTCGAATTATTTGCTTGGCAACCCACGCACCTTGTTGTAAAGCAACTGGTGCAACCATAGGTAAAAATTTTCCATGTGCATTGAATGCTCCAGCGATATCACCAATGGCCCAAATATTTGGATAATGAGTCACTTGCAACGTTGGATCAATCGCAATGCGTGATCCAGTAAGTGGAAGATTGAGCAATCCAGCAGCGGGTTCACCCATAACTCCTGCTGCCCAGACCGTTACTTGAGCTGGGATTGAAGTAGAGCCCTTAATATCAAGTGACGTTGGATTCACTCTTTCTACCGCTGTGTTGGTAAGGACTTTTACCCCGAGTTCTTCCAAATCTTTTTGTGCACGCGCTGATAGGGATGGTGAAAAACTTGGCAGAATTCGTGGCCCTGCTTCAATGAGAAAGACATCAACTTTTGATGCAGCTGATGACTCATCATTCTTAAGAGGTCCACGTACTAATTCAGCGAATGCTCCGGCCATCTCAACTCCTGTAGGACCGCCTCCGACGACTACGAGTGAAAATCTCGTATCATCTTGAAAGCGGCAGAGGTCTTCAAAACGACGAAGAACTTCGGCGCGAATCACAAGTGCCTCATGCACGCTCTTCATGCCCAGCGCATGCTCATTCACTCCGGGAACTCCAAAATCAGTTGTGGCCGAACCCAATGCAACGACGAGATGATCAAATTCTAGAACTTCCGAGCTATCCAATTTGATGCTCTTATTCTTGTGATCGACGGAAATCGGCGAACCCATTCGAAATTGAACACCAGACTTTCGCAGAGCACCTCGCACTGGATGTGCAACATGGTCAGCAGCTAAGCCAGCTGTCGCCACCTGATATAGAAGTGGTAGAAAAGTTTGAAAGTTATGACGATCAACAACGGTGACATCAGCTTCTTTGGCGAGAGCTTTTGCAGCCGTCAATCCACCGAAACCAGCGCCTAAAATTACTACGCGAGGTCGCTTCATGTGCATCCTTTCAAATGAGTAAAAATCCTAGCTTCAGTCTAGGCTCTGTCACATGGCCAAGCATCATGAAGATCGGACGTACCTCGTTACTGGTGCATCCGGATATGTCGGTGGACGATTGGTCCGCACATTGCTCGATAGTGATTTAAAGGTACGAATTTTAGTTCGCGACCCGTCAAAAGTGAAAGGTCAAAATTGGGCATCGAATGTCGAAATTGTCACAGGAAATGCTAATTCGATATCAGATCTAGACAGAGCGCTCGCTGGCGTTCACACTGCTTTCTACCTACTGCACTCAATCAATCTAGGAAAATCATTTGATCAGATTGAAGCAACTATGGCGCGCAATTTCGCACAGGCTGCAGAACGCGCTGGTGTCGCACAAATTGTTTACCTTGGCGGAATTGCAAATGATGAAAACCGAAGCAAGCACCTCGAATCTCGTTTGCAAACTGGTACAGAATTGGCCTCCACATCGGTTCCAGTCATGGAATTTCGCGCTGGGATTATTATTGGTTCGGGATCAGCATCTTTTGAAATGTTGAGACATCTCACCCACCGTCTTCCAATAATGACTACTCCAAAATGGGTGTCAAACCGGACGCAACCGATTGCAATCCGTGATGTTTTGTATTACCTCAAGAGCGCGGCGCTTCTTAAAAAACCTGTTCGAGGAATTTTCGATATTGGTGGGCCAGAAGTTTTGACTTATGCCAACATGATGCAAAAGTTTGCAAAACTTTCTGGTCTTCGCAAACGATGGATTATTCAAATTCCAGTGCTCACTCCAGGACTTTCAAGTTTGTGGATTGGTTTTGTTACTCCAGTACCGACTGCTCTTGCTCGTCCTCTTGTAGGCTCTTTGATCAGCGAAGTTGTAGCCGATAAAAATAAAAGTGTTGATGCAATTATTCCTCCTCCGGCCGAGGGTCTGCTCACCCTAGAAGATTCAATACTTTTAGCTCTTTCTCGTACAGCAGAGAAGCAAGTAGAAACACGTTGGTCTGATGCATCTTCTCCTATTGCTCCTTGGCAAAAAGCGCAGGGAGATCCAGACTGGGCTGGCGAAGCTGTTCTTAAAGATCACCGAGAAGCAGTTGTCAATATTGATAAGAAAATTCTTTGGAGCAAAATCGAAGGTATCGGTGGTGAACACGGTTGGTACGGATCAGATTTTCTGTGGTGGGGGCGTGGTGTCATCGATCGCATCGTGGGTGGAGTTGGACTTCGAAGAGGTCGCAGAGATCCCGATTTCTTACGAGTAGGCGACAGCCTAGATTTTTGGCGAGTGGAGATTCTCGAGCCAGGTCGTCGTCTCAAGTTATATGCAGAAATGATTTTGCCCGGAAAGGCGTGGCTGGAATTTACACTCGACGATGTTGATGGAAAAGTTCTCATTGTGCAGGAAGCAACCTTTGTGCCTCGCGGATTAGGCGGGCAGTTATATTGGTATTCCATTGCGCCATTTCACACGTTTGTTTTTCCAACAATGTTGCGTAACATAATTAAACAAGCAAAGAAAGCACAGAACAATGCATAAGTTCACTCCAGAAATTGAAGCAGTTGCTGCTGAAATTTTGGAATACAGTTTAAATCGGCTTAAATCTGATCCGCCGTTAGATGGCCCTCGCACTGCTGAAGATTTATTTAATGAAGTTGGAAATACCATCACCGCTCAAGGACTTGGTGGACATGAAGCCCTTCAAGTGTTCACAGAGGTGTTAGCAAAAGCGTGTATCTCAACTGATCATCCGCGAAACCTTGCATTCATTCCTTCGGCCCCGAGTGAACTCTCAAATCTTTTCGACTTAGTTGTCGGTGCGAGTGCGCTCTATGGCGGTTCATGGCAAGAAGGTGCGGGCGCTGTATTTGCAGAGAACCAAGCGCTTCGATGGCTTTCAGATTTGGCAGGACTTCCGCAAAGTGCCGGGGGAGTTTTTGTTCAGGGTGGAACAATCGGCAATCTTTCAGCGCTTGTCGTGGCACGCGCGCAAGCTCGCAAGACGAACCCAGGTGTTCATCGTTGGGCGGTGATGTGTAGCGCAGAGGCACACTCATCAATTGCATCGGCAGCCCAGGTGATGGATGTCGAAATAATAAAAATTGAAACGAACTCGGAGCGCACAATGCTTGGGAGTTCAGTTGCAACTAAAATTGATGAAATCCATTCATTAGATGATCTTCGAGTATTTGCGGTGGTGGGTACCGCAGGCACTACCAACTTAGGAATTATTGATGACCTCGCAGGAATAGCCGCAGCTGCTCAAGAACGTGGCGTGTGGTTTCACGTTGATGGTGCCTATGGGCTAGCGGCTCTATGCGCACCATCTATCCGATCGAAATTCAATGGAGTAGAAAAAGCAGATTCATTTATCGTTGATCCACACAAGTGGCTCTTTGCTCCCTTTGATGCCTGTGCTCTCGTCTACAGAGAGCCACATTTAGCCAAGGAAGTTCATACGCAACACGCATCATATTTAGAAACGCTCCATGATGATTCGTGGAGTCCTTCGGATTATGCAATTCACCTCACCCGCAGAGTTCGAGGATTACCATTTTGGTTTTCATTAGCTGCGCATGGCACAGATGCATATTCAGAAGCAATGGAAAAGAGTTTACAAGTTGCAAAAGATGCTGCCGAATTAATACGCCAACACCCTCGACTTGAATTGCTGCGCGAGCCAGAGCTTTCTATAGTCGCATTCACTCGTCCGGGCTGGAGCGCTTCGGATTATCATCAATGGAGCGAGAAATTGTTGGCCGATCAGATTGGTTTTATTCCCCCGTCATCTGATCAAGGTCAACCAATTTTGCGGTTCGCCATTGTGAATCCATGGACCCAAATGTCAGATATCCAAGCGATATTGGCCACTCTGTAAATCCCACACTTTTTGCATTTTGGGTCATAGGATTTCAGATATGTCTGCACTGGAGAACGCGAATATGTCCGCTACTCAATCGAGTAATGGGTTGAGCGACCTTGAAATGCGCATCCTGGATTTCGAACGCAATTGGTGGCGCTATGCAGGAGCCAAAGAGAGCGCAATCAAAGAGCTTTTCGATCTTTCGGCGCCACGTTATTACCAACTTCTTAATGACCTCATTGACCGTGAAGACGCCCTTGTAGCCTCTCCCATGCTGGTCAAGCGCCTTCGCCGCCTGCGTGAGGCTCGTATGTCAGCGCGCTCTGCCCGCTAAATCCAAGCACTCAAAAACTCGTTTTGCGCTCGGGGAATGACTCCCGTAGATTTGGCGTTAGCACTCTCGAGGCTCGAGTGATAACAGAGCCTCAGTAGGACCATCGATAACTCGAATACTTGAGGAGCACACACTTATGGCAAAGCAAATTGCCTTTAATGAAGAGGCCCGCCGCGGTCTTGAGCGCGGAATGAATATTCTCGCTGACGCAGTTAAGGTAACACTTGGACCCCGTGGACGTAATGTTGTTCTCGAGAAAAAATGGGGCGCCCCAACAATTACAAATGACGGCGTTTCAATTGCAAAAGACATTGAGCTAGACGATCCATGGGAAAAAATTGGCGCAGAATTAGTTAAAGAAGTTGCAAAGAAGACTGACGATGTTGCCGGTGACGGAACTACGACTGCAACTGTTCTAGCCCAAGCACTTGTGCGTGAAGGTTTACGTAACGTTGCTGCAGGATCAAATCCAATGGCGCTCAAGCGCGGAATTGAAAAGGCAGTGGAGGCAATTGTTGCCGAACTCAGTTCAATGGCTAAAAATGTTGAGACAAAAGAGCAGATTGCCGCAACTGCATCGATCTCTGCAGCTGATGCAACTATTGGTGAAATGATTGCTGAAGCCATGGACAAGGTGGGCAAAGAGGGCGTCATCACCGTTGAAGAGTCAAATACTTTTGGTCTCGAACTCGAACTCACTGAGGGTATGCGTTTTGATAAGGGCTACATTTCTCCATACTTCGTCACAGATCAGGACCGTATGGAAGCAGTTCTAGAAGATGCATACGTCCTAATTGTTAATTCAAAAATTACAAATATTAAAGACCTAGTTCCTGTACTTGAGAAAGTAATGCAATCTGGAAAGCCTTTGGCAATCATCGCTGAAGACGTAGAAGGAGAAGCACTTGCTACTTTGGTCGTTAACAAGATTCGCGGAACTTTCAGATCAGCTGCTGTAAAAGCACCTGGATTTGGAGATCGACGTAAAGCAATGTTGCAAGACATTGCAATCCTTACAGGTGCAACTGTTATCTCAGAAGAAATTGGCTTGAAGTTAGACCAAGCAGGACTAGAACTTCTAGGACGCGCTCGCAAAGTTGTTATTTCAAAAGAAGAGACAACAATTGTTGAAGGCGGCGGAGATGACGCGCAGATTAAGGGTCGTGTTTCCCAGATTCGTTCAGAGATCGAGAAGAGCGATTCAGATTACGATCGCGAGAAGTTGCAAGAGCGTCTTGCAAAGCTTGCCGGTGGAGTAGCTGTTATCAAAGCAGGTGCTGCAACTGAGGTAGAACTCAAAGAGCGTAAGCACCGCATTGAAGATGCAGTCCGAAATGCAAAAGCAGCCGTCGAAGAAGGAATCGTTGCCGGCGGCGGTGTTGCACTTCTACAAGCAGCAAAGATTGCTTTTTCAAAGCTTAAGCTTGAAGGCGATGAAGCAACGGGTGCAAAGATTGTTGAACTTTCAGTTGAGGCACCGCTCAAGCAAATCGCAATCAACGCAGGTCTTGAAGGTGGCGTAGTTGTAGAAAAGGTTCGTCATCTCGAAGCAGGACATGGCCTTAATGCAGCAACGGGAGAATATGTAGACATGATTAAAGCTGGCATTATCGATCCAGCAAAGGTCACGCGCTCTGCACTCCAAAACGCAGCTTCAATTGCCGCTCTCTTCATTACAACTGAAGCGGTTATTGCAGATAAGCCAGAGAAGAATCCTCCAGCACCTGCGGGTCCTGGTGGAGACATGGACTTCTAATTCACGCGTAAAGCGTTACGAACGCCACCCTCGATTACCTCGAGGGTGGCGTTCTGCTTTATCCTGTATGCATGACAAAGAAGAAGAAATCCGAGAGCTTTGATGCTCTTGAGTTAGCACGTAGCGCTGCTCTAGCAGATGCTGGCGACCCTGCACTTCTTGGCAAAGATATTTCCGTTGAGTTTGATGAAGAGAATCGCATTGCAACATATTTATTCGAAGCCAACCTTGCTGGTTATAAAGGGTGGCGTTGGGTTGTCACGATTGCAAAAGTTGACGAAGATTCCGAACCAACGATTTGCGATGTTGTAGTTCTTCCTGGCCCTGATGCACTCCTTGCACCAGAGTGGGTTCCCTATCGCGATCGCATCCAACCGGGTGATGTCGGTGTGGGAGATATTGTTCCCAGTTCACTCGATGACACGCGACTTGTTCCAGGCGTTGCTTCGCTTATTTCCGATGAAGATCTCGATGCAATGCAAGTATTTGAATTAGGGCTTGGCCGTGCGCGCGTGATGTCCATTGAGGGTCGCGATCAAGCAAGCAAGCGTTGGTATGAAAGTGATCGTGGGCCACAGGCACCAATTGCACAAATGGCACCAAAACCATGTTCCTCATGCGCGTTCTTCCTACCTATCGCAGGCTCGATGCGCAGCGCATTTGGCGTATGTGCCAACGCAATATCACCTGAAGATGCGCGCGTAGTCTCAGTTGACCACGGATGCGGCGCGCACTCGGAAGCGACCCTCTGATAAAGTAGACCTCTGTTCCGCATCCGCGGCTTACACGAGTACCGCAGTAAACAAGGAGTTCCCACCATGCCTACAGGCCGCGTTAAATGGTTTAGCCTCGAAAAGGGTTTTGGTTTCATCGCATCTGATGAAGGTGAAGATGTATATCTTGCCGCAACTTCATTGCCGGAAGGTGTGTCAACAATCAAGCCAGGAACCAAACTCGACTTCAGTGTTGCTGATGGTCGTCGTGGGCCTCAGGCACTTTCTGTAAAAATCATTGACGCACCACCATCTCTTGCTGCAAATAATCGAATCAATAGCGATGATTTGGCTGCAATGATCGAAGACACAATTAAGATTTTAGATAAAGTTGGAAACAGCCTGCGTCATGGTCGCCACCCTTCACCAGTTGAAGCAGAACGTCTTGGTAAAGTATTACGTGGAATTGCTGGCCAACTAGAAGCTTAAGTTCGAAATTTAAATTCCAGTTTTACGTGCTCGGCGGATTGTGTAGACAGTTCCCACAATTCCAAGTGCTGCACCTATAACGCACGTCCAAATTACTTTTGCCTGTGCTCCAACGGCAAGGGCAATAACGCCCGCAACAAACCAAGAAATTGTTCCAACAGTAATTGCAAGGATTACTTTTCGAAGTTCTTTGCCCATAAGTTGATATTACTCCTTATGATTAGTTAATGAAAATAAATGAGAGTGGAAACTGGCGCTCATTTCGCCATCGAAACTATCAAATTCTTTTCGCAGCAAACGCGGTTTCAAACATCGGCACTTGGGCGCAGCGCATTGCTCAAGATTGGCTAGTTCTCGAACTGACGCATAGCGGCACCTATTTGGGAATAGTTACTGCTTTGCAATTTGCACCCTTTCTCTTTTTCAGCCTTCATGGTGGGGCTTTAGCTGATCGCTTTAATAAAAGAACAGTTCTCATTTGGACAAACGTTGGTGGCGGAGCTGCAGCCCTCATTTTGGGAATATTGGAAATCACACATATCGCAAATATTGCACACGTCTGTCTGCTTGCACTTGCATTAGGAATCTCTAGCGCGATCGATGGTCCCGTTCGCCAATCTTTTACTGCTGAAATAGTTGGCGAAAGCGATGTTGCCAATGCGGTGAGCTTAAATTCTGCAAACTTTAATGCCGGGCGCCTGATCGGGCCCGCAATTTCTGGCTGGCTCATTGCGGCATTTGGCACAGGGCCATCATTTTTGGTCAATGCTTTCTCATACGCATGTGTCATTGTTGCGTTACTTAACCTTCGTGAGGATAAGTTTTTTTTGAAAGTACAGAGCACCAGCATGACCAGTGTGCGCGAAGGACTTCAGTACGTGAAAGCGCGACCAGATCTCTATGTTGCCATCTTGATAGTTTTCTTTATGGGAACATTCGGACTCAATTTTCAAATCTTTAATGCTCTCGCTGCTACAAAAATATTTGGTAAAGGTCCTGCGTCGTACGGGTTACTTGGCACATTTATAGCAATCGGATCTCTCTCGGGAGCCCTCATTTCCGCTCGATTGGAGCGATTTCGAAGTACCTACTTTGTCGTTCGGGGCAGTGTTGTATTTTCGATCTGCGTCATAATCCTTTCTCTTATGCCAAGCTATCTTTGGTATGCAATCTGGCTTCCAGTATGTGGATTAGCGGCGCTGGCTACTTTGATTACTGCAAACTCACTTGTGCAAGTTAATTCAGACCCTGCCATCCGTGGTCGAGTTATGGGAATTTACATGTTGATTTTTATGGGAGGGACGCCTTTTGGGTCACCACTGATTGGTATTTTTTCAGAGCTCTTCGGTGTTCGATGGACTATTGCGGGTTGCGGTTTCATTTCCCTTGCAGCAGCAGTGACAATTGGATTAGTTTTTAGAGGCCGTGCGGGAGTTCCAAAAGATATTAGCGTTGAATCAGTTTTAAAGGCCGCTGACGATGATAATCAGAACGAGGCCAACTAAGGCGACCAGGGTGACTATTCGCCTAGTTCTGTAATTCACGAGCACCTCGACTCTGAGCGCGCTCAGTTGGAACAAAAACAATGCTTGCAACTGCGAAAACAATAAGTATTGGAACCATTACATAGGCTCGAGATATTCCAAAGTTGTCGCCAAGAAGTCCTAAAATAAATGGCGCTAGGGCAATGGCCAGGCCAGCAGCAAGCGAAGAACGCCCCATAGCAAGGTCTGGCCGTCCATCACTTAAAGCGATGAGTCTGATTGAAACCAGCGCGAATTGCATGGAGACGCCTAGACCCATGGCAAAGAGCGCAAAGAGCGAGAGCAACATGTTGTGCGAAAACCAAAAAATTATGAAGCCAGCAAATTGGATAGTCATCAAAGTTATTGCTTGGATATCCAAATGCAATCGTTGAAGTGCGAGCCCGCCAAACCAGCGGCCAAGTCCCATACCAATTCCAAATGCAACGATTGCAAGGGTTGCAATTGCCGCTGTTGATCCAACTCGATCTCGAAGAAGTGCTGCGGCCCAAAATGTTGTGCCAAACTCAGTGCAGATGCAAGCAAAGAATCCTGCCCATGCAATCCAATAGGCACGTGAAAGTTTTCCGCTTTGGGGACCACTGGCATCTTGCACGTGTGCCTCTTCTAAAAGATTGCCACGAACAGCAATTGCCAATCCAATTGCAACAGGAATTACTAAGAGCAGTCCGAGTCTCCAACTGATCGAGGTGCCCGCAAGGGTGCCAATCAAAATCGTTCCCAGAATGTATCCAGCAGAAGCAATTCCAGATGCTTGAGCAATTGCATGAGGCGCTTTGGGTCCTAAGTGATTACTTAATCGAGTCACCATATTATTGACGACTGTTGAAATACCAAGTCCTGAAAGTAGAGTTGCGAAGAGTGTGAGTTGTACTGGGGGCGAGATGACAAAAATGAACACTCCAACACAGAAAAGTATTAAACCCAGCCACGTAAGTTTCTTACGCCCAAAAATATGTACAAGTCGAGCATTAACAAAGCCGGCAATAATGGAGGCGATACCCATTGCGGTGCCGTGTAATCCCGCTACGGTGAGAGAGGTGCCCTGATCTGCACGCAATAATGGTTGGCCTGGACCAAATCCACCTAAATAGAAATTAACAATTGCAACTTGCATTGAGATTGTCCAAAAGACGGTGTCTCGCTTAAATGTTAAAGTCATCAGAGAGCAGCGACTACATATTCAATACATGCAAGCAGCGCATCAACATCACTTGGTTCTACCGATGGGAAGATTCCGATACGTAGCTGGTTCTTACCTAATTTGCGATATGGCTCGGTATCTACAATTCCATTTTCACGAAGGACTGCAGCAATCTTGAGGGCATCAATAGAGTCATCAAAATTTATTGTGGCGACAACCTTCGAGCGCATTGCTGGGTCAGTGACATAAGGAGTGGCGTAAGAAGTTTTCTCGGCCCAAGCATAAATTTTTGCCGAAGAAGTAGCACTTCGCCCAGTTGAGAATGAGAGGCCTCCATTTGAATTCATCCATTCAATTTGATCGGCAAGCAAAGCAAATGTTGCAACAGCTGGAGTGTTATATGTCTGATCTAGCCGAGAATTTTCAATTGCAATGTTGAGATCTAGAAATGCTGGAGTCCAACGTGCGGATTCCTTAATTTTCTCAGCTCGAGCAATAGCTGCAGGACTCATCAGTGCAATCCAAAGGCCGCCATCTGATGAGAAAGATTTTTGGGGCGCAAAGTAGTAAGCATCAAATTCTTTGGCATCAACCATGAGGCCACCTGCAGCGCTTGTCGCATCAACAAGCACGAGGGCGCCTTCAGTACCTGCTGGGCGAAGAATAGGCATTGCTACGCCAGTACTTGTTTCATTGTGAGTCAATGCGTACGAATCGATACCGGCTTCTGCAACAGCCAATGGATGGGAGCCGGTCTCGGATTTAATAACTGTTGGATCTGCTAGGAATGGCGCACTTTTTGCAGCAGATGCGAATTTAGATGAAAATTCACCGAAAACAAGGTGCTGGGATTTCTCTTCAATCAATCCGAAAGTTGCGATGTCCCAAAATGCTGTCGTTCCGCCATTACCCAGAATGACTTCGTAACCTTCTGGAAGTGAAAACAGTGAGTTCAAACCTTCACGTACGCGATGCACAACATTTTTAACAGGCTTCTGACGATGTGATGTTCCAAGAATTGATGTGCCACTTTTATAGAGCGCTTCAAGTGCTTCAGTGCGAATCTTTGATGGACCACATCCGAATCGTCCGTCAATTGGCTTTAAATTACTTGGAATAACAATGCTCATGACCCTTAGTTTAAGGGTAGTAGCGTGTCATTTCCCAATCCGCAGAGCTGTCGGCTCTTTCAAAACGCAATCGATCATGGAGTCGCGAATATCGTCCCTGCCAAAATTCAATACTGATGGGTACTACGCGATATCCACCCCAATGTGGGGGACAAGGAACTGTTGTTCCCTCTGGCCATTTTTTCGCAGCACCTTCATATCGCATCTGAAGTTCTTCTCGCGAAGATAAAACTTGTGATTGAGTGCTAGCCCATGCCCCAATCTGAGATGACCATGGGCGTGATGCAAAATACTCTTCGGATTCCTTTTGATCTACTTTTTGTGCGTCGCCACTTATAATTACTTGTCGCTCCATCGCATACCAAGGGAAAAGTAACGTTACTTGCGAATTTAACTCAATTGCATGTGCTTTGCGAGAAGAGTAATTGGTGAAGAATGTAAAACCTCCGTCAGAAATGTCTTTAAGCAAAACTGTTCGACTTGAAATTTTCTCGCCAACACCCAGGGTCGATAGGACCATTGCATTAGCTTCGACGATGATGGGATTGGCGGCGGCTTCGTGGAGCCATTCGGTGAACGCTTCGATGGGATCTGTCGATAATGTCTCCAGACCGATTTCACCATAGGAGCGGCGCATCGCAGCAATTTCTTCGCGGGTAGTTGCGGTCTTGCCTGAATTCTCCATAGGTGTATCTAACGTCACTTTCAATATGAGGGCTATCTGAATATACATGGTCGTCAGGACCCCCTAAGTAGGGGCAGAATATGGACACCTAATCGAGGGAGTATCCAAGTGTCTGATGATTTTAAGCCCGGTCTAGAAGGCGTCATTGCCTTTGAATCAGAGATCGCAGAACCAGACAAAGAAGGCAGTGCGCTTCGTTATCGCGGCGTTGACATAGATGACCTTGTCGGCCGCGTCTCATTTGGAAATGTGTGGGGCTTACTCGTCGATGATGAATTCAATCCAGGTCTTCCACCAGCTGAAAAGTTTCCTCTACCGGTTCACTCAGGTGATGTACGAGTAGATGTGCAATCTGCCATTGCAATGCTGGCACCAGCGTGGGGATTCAAACCCCTATTAGATATCTCAGATGAAGAAGCACGAAGCAATCTTGCACGCGCATCTGTCATGGTTCTTTCATACCTTGCACAATCCGCTCGTGGAATTTCACAAGCGCCAGTGCCAGAATCTGAAATCGATAAAGCACATACAGTTGTAGAACGCATGATGATTCGTTGGCGTGGAGAGCCTGATCCATTGCATGTTCGCGCAATCGACGCGTACTTTGTGTCAGCGGCCGAACACGGAATGAATGCGTCAACTTTCACCGCTCGCGTCATTGCATCAACGGGCGCCGATGTTGCAGCTGCTCTCTCAGGAGCAATTGGTGCAATGTCTGGCCCGTTGCACGGTGGTGCTCCGTCACGCGTTCTTGGAATGATTGAAGATGTTGAAAAGTCAGGTGATGCACGCGCATACGTTAAGGGCATTATGGATCGCGGCGAACGCTTGATGGGATTTGGACACCGTGTATATCGCGCAGAAGATCCACGCGCTCGCACGCTTCGTCGAACAGCCAAAGAACTCGGCGCACCACGCTATGAAGTAGCGCTCGCACTGGAGAAAGCTGCGTTAGCAGAACTTCACGAGCGCCATCCAGAGCGCGTACTTGAAACAAACGTTGAATTTTGGGCGGCAATCGTTCTTGATTTCGCGCAAGTTCCTGGTCCACTTTTCACATCGATGTTTACTGCAGCACGTACAGCTGGCTGGAGCGCGCACATTCTCGAACAAAAGCGCACTGGCCGCTTGATTCGTCCATCTGCTCGTTACATCGGCAAGGCACCTCGCAAACCTGAAGAAGTTACAGGGTGGGATGACTCAGTAATTCAACTGCACGCCTAATAAATATGGCACGCAGCATTATGTGGTTTCGCCGCGATCTAAGGATTGCGGATAATCCAGCGCTGCTTGCAGCAATTGATGAAGGCGAAGAGATTGTTCCCGTATTTATTTTGGATCCATCACTCATTGCAACAAGTGGAAGCAAGCGACTTGCCTATCTCGGGCAATCACTGCGCGCACTTGATGAATCCTTAGGAAACACATTGCACGTCTGTGTTGGTGATCAAGTTGAGGTTCTTCGCGATTTAATGAATCGGTATGACGCAACGTCAGTTCACATTTCTGCCGAGTATGAACCGTACGGTGTTACTCGAGATGCACGAGTAGAAAGTGCTGGCATTGTCCTAACACGCACCGGAAGTCCGTACGCTGTTGCGCCGGGTCGTGTGCGTAAAAGTGATGAGACCCCATACAAGGTCTACACACCTTTTTATCGTGCGTGGTGTGTTCACGGTTGGCGCGCACCAGCGGCTGCCCCAAAGAATCTCAAAGCGGTAACTCCTTCAGATGCAGATCGAAATTTTCCAGATTGGGAGATTCCGAAAGGCGCAGAAATTTCTCCGGCTGGCGAAAAGGCGGCACTTGCTCGTTGGAAAACTTTCCAAAAAAGGGCACTTGATCAATACGATGAGAATCGAAATTTCGCTGGCATGGATGGCACAAGTAAATTAGGTGCTCACCTCAAGTGGGGTGAGATTCATCCACGCACTTTGTTGGCGCAATTAGGAGCCAGCAAAGCTCACGATACTTTTCGTAAAGAGATTGCTTGGCGCGAATTTTATGCTGACGTTTTGCATCACAATCCTCACACTGAAAACGACTACTACGCACCTCGATTTAAAGAGATGCGTTATGACGCTCCTCAAGAAAAACTCACTTCTTGGCAAGAAGGGCGCACCGGGTACCCATTTGTTGACGCTGGAATGCGTCAGTTGGTCCAAGAAGGGTGGATGCATAATCGCGTTCGTATGGTCGTCGCATCTTTTCTCGTGAAGGATCTTCACCTCGAATGGCAACATGGCGCAGACTTCTTTAAAGAGCATCTAGTTGATTTCGATGTTGCTTCCAATGCACATGGATGGCAATGGACAGCTGGATGCGGAACTGACGCGTCGCCGTATTACCGAGTATTTAATCCGATGGAACAAGGAAAGCGATTTGATCCCGAAGGAATATATGTTCGTAAGTACATTCCGGAACTCGCCCATCTAAATAATTCCCAGATCCATGAGCCCTGGTTATTTGATGAGGGATATACACACGGCTATAGCAAGAGAATTGTTGATCACGCAATAGAGCGAATCGAATCCCTCGAACGGTTACAAGAAATCAAGGTTGAGAAAGAGCTCTACCCAGATTCTTGAAATTGGGCCACGCCGCTCTTCTCTCGCTTAGCCTGATACATAGCAAGGTCGGCTTGTTTGAGCAGATTCGATGAACCATCATTTCGGGCTACGCCAATACTGACACCAAGTTCGATTGGAACATTGCCGACAACAAATGGATAACTCAGAGTTGCACGCAGCGCCAGTGCGACCTCCATGATGGACTCAATATTTCCTCGCAGAATCAAACCGAACTCATCCCCACCAAGGCGAGCAAGAACTGATCCGTGAGGCAGGGCACGTGAGAATCGCAAACTTACGAGGCGCAAGATTTGGTCACCAACCTCATGGCCGTACGTGTCGTTAATCGGTTTAAAGCCATCGAGATCCATCAGGAGAAGCGCACCTTCAACCTCGGAGAACTTTTCAAGTTCAGCCATGAGATTCCTTCGATTGGGCAGCCCAGTGAGTTCATCAGTTCGTGCAAGTGTGCGCTCATCACCAATATTTTGCGCTTGGCGAAGAGCTATTGTCATGCGAACAAATGCGAGGATGAGAGTTGCAAGCGCCGGAATTATTATAAATGAAGGAAAAAAACCAGGACGAATTGCAATAACTCCCAGCAAAGTTGCACTTAAGAAAATTGCCAGGGCTACAAAAATTGGATGAAGTGATTCATCAATGCGTGAATTACGCGGAGGTGAGTAGAGAGAGATTCCAAGTATAAGTAAAGCTAAAAGCCATCCGTCATCGCCGAGCGAACCAAATCGATAGAGACCATTGACATGTAACCATAGGTATGAAAAATCAGAGACAGCGAAAATCAAAACACCTAGGGCAACAAGTGATGTGCGGATGGAAATTCGGTGCAAGATAATTGGAGTCAAAACACTTGATATCAGAATGAGATCTCCAACGGGGTAGAGAACGGCAAAGAAGGCGCTGCGCGAATCACCTTGAAAATGTGGCAGAACTGGCTCAATGAGAAGTGCGGCCCCCAAAGAACTCAAGCCAAGTCCAATGATTGCCGAGTCAAGGACCTCAACTGCTTTCATTGCGGCGCGAGTCGTGAGGATTCGGGGAAGAGCGATAAATGCGCAAGGATAAAAAAGTGAGTAACAAATATCAGAAATACCCCAGTTTTCAATTGAATAAAAAGCTGAGAGTGAAGAGACAAGAGAACCGACTCCCCAGAAAGCAACAGCGCTTGTAAGGAATATTCGCGAAATAGAGTCATTAAATGCGGGAGCGAAAAGAATCACACACATCGCAACAATCACAAAAGAATTATAAAAATAGAGATCAAGTAATTGTGATGGCTGTGTTTGGACGTAGCGCAATGCTACGTGGATAAGAAGCGCTGAAAGTATGAGTACTTTATAAAAAACGCGCACCTTTCGATGCTAAGTGCCTTATGTAAAGAACTGCAATAGGGGAAGCGGGACTACATACCCTTGCTGCAGATTAAGTTGCGCATTGTCAGACCCTGCTCTGTCTCATCTTTAGTCTGAGTGTAGAAATCCAAGGCATTCTGGCGATTAAGAAGGTATGTGCTTCCTGTTGGGCTCAGACGCGTATAGCCAGAGATTGCTGTTTTCCAGAGGTTAATAGTTGACGTCGGCTCACCAGCAGCGATCGCGGCAGCGAGGCTAGTTTGTGCGGCTACTAGTTTTGTTTGAGCAACTGCGGCTTTTTGATCCAAAGTTGCAACCGTTGCATCTGTCGAACTTTTCACTACAGCCAGATTGCTAATCGATTTCTTGTAAGCCGCTGCAATATTGATGCAGTCAACAGAAACCCACGTTAACTTCGCGTTCTTCACAGTTGGGTTTTTGGTGCACTTGTATGAGGTGCCTTTGTACTTTGTCGAGGCTCCAGATTTTGTGCATGAGACACCATTGCTGATCTTGGTTGCAGCATTTGCTGGCACGGCAGTGATGAATCCGGCAACAAAAATGACTGCGACGATTGAAGTGGTGACCTTGCGAAACATGTAAACCTCCTGTGAGTGTGGGCCAATCGTATCTAATACCCCTTATTTATGCCCTCACTTAGCGCCCTTAAATACTAGGAAAGATCTGTGAATTATCAGGCAGTACCTTTTGACCGTTGGCGAACTCTCACATTCATCCCAATTTTGCGAACCATGGGGCGAGGGCCGAAGCGAGTCACTGCACTCAAGATTTGATACTGCCATCCTGGAATGGAGAGCGGCTTGCCAGCCTGACTACTTCTCCACGCGCTGGCTACTAGAACATCGGAATTAAGCCACATGAAGTTTGGCAACCCATTCATTTTCATGCGCCCTCGTTGATGAAATTCTGTTCGAGTAAAACCTGGACACAAGGCGCTTACCTTCACACCCGTGCCAGATAATTCTGTGTGAAGGGATTCGGACAAGACAGTCAGATATGACTTTGATGCGCTGTAGGTGCCGCCCGCAATCCACCCTGCGACCGATGAGACATTGACGATGGTGCCAGATTTTCTCTCAACCATCTGCCCGATTGCACAGTGCATAAGCCGCATCGGTGTGCGTACTAAGACATCAAGGAGTTGAGATTCTGCATCCAAATCACTGACGGAAAACGATTTATTGATACCAAATCCAGCGTTATTAATGAGCACTTCAATGTGATTATCTTTAATAAAGGACTCAACCAATGCGCACCCTTGTGCAGTTGAAAGATCTGCAGAAATGACATGCGTTTGAATCGAAAAAGTTTCTTCTAAAGAGCTGGCTCGCTCCTGCAATCTTGATGTATCGCGAGCTACCAACACAATGTTGAATCCCTTTGATGCAAGAAGGCGAGTGAAACTTTCACCAATTCCCGCGGTTGCACCCGTAACTATTGCCCAATTGCTCACGTATCACTCCCTAGTAATTGGCCAATCGCACCTTTTGGTACACATGGTTGATGTGGTCTAACAGCTGCAAGACGACTATAGGGCTGATCCTGCGTCGGCCGTGGATCTTTCTCCCCTTTATTTGGCCAGAATGAAAGTGCACGTTCTGCTTGTGCAGTAATTGTCAGCGATGGATTCACACCAAGATTTGCTGTAATTGTGGAGCCATCAACAATGTGAAGCGTCGGGTAATTCCACACTCGATGATATGGATCGATGACACCTGTTTGATCGCTATCACCAATAACGCATCCGCCAACAAAGTGCGCCGTAAAAGGTGCATTAATCAGATCGCCTACATGTCCTCCAGCAAAACCACCGTAATTCTTTGCAATTCGTCGTACAGTTTCGTTTGCTGCCGGAATGTATGTTGCATTAGGAGTATCCGAATCATTTGTTGAAGTCAGGCGCCATCCAAATATTCCTCGCTTAGGTTTAACCGAGATCGATGACTCAACATCTTGCATTACCAAGGCAATAACGGTGCGCTCTGACCATCGCCGAACGTTGAGAATTTTCGGTAGAAGACTAGGATTTTTCAAGAATTCACGAAGCCATTGTCTGCGACGATTTTTTGCGACATAACCATCAGTCATGATGGTTTGTAGAAGCCCCATGGCATTGCTTCCCTTGCCGTATCGCACTGGTTCGACATGGGTGTTCTCATCAGGGAAAAAAGATGAAGTGATTGCAGCTCCGCGACTAAAGTCAATATCTCTTGTCTGCATCAAAGCGCCAGTAAGTGCTTCGCTATTTGTTCGAGATAAATCGCCCAATCGGTCTGATACTTTTGGTAGTGCGCCATCACTTTTCATCCGGTGCATTAATTTTTGAGTGTTATACGTTCCACCCGCGATAATCAGATCATCGGCGTAGAAAATTTCTTCTCTTCGTCCTGACCAGCTATGACTTTTCGTTGCAATAATTTTCCATCGTCCATCAGGCAATTGGTCAAAACGAGTTGCCGTCGTCATGGGAAATACTTCAGCGCCAGATAATTCTGCAAGCCCAAGGTAATTCTTTGGCAAAGTATTTTTTGCATTAAAGCGACAACCACTCATGCATGCACCGCACTGAGTACAGCCAGTACGAGATGGCCCTTTTCCGCCAAAGAATGGATCCGCACTCTCTATTCCTTCGCCTTCGCCAAAAAAAACACCAAGAGGAGCAAGTTTGAATGTATGCCCGACTCCCATTTCCTCGGCAACTTCTTTCATCGCCTTATCACTTGGTGAAAAGAATGGATTTTCGATTACGCCCAACATCCTTCGCGCTTGGTCATACCACGGCAAAAGTTCAGATTTCCAATCCGTAATGTTGCACCATTGCTTATCCAAAAAATACTTATCAGAAGGCTGGTACAAAGTATTTGCATAGACAAGTGACCCACCGCCAACGCCTGCACCAGCAAGAATGAGTACATCGGGTAACGCATGAATACGCTGGATTCCATAGAGTCCAAGTTTTGGCGCAAAAAGAAACTTACGTAATCGCCACGAAGTTTTCGGAAAATCTTTATCTTCAAAGCGCTTTCCGGCTTCTAGGATTCCTACTGTGTAGCCTTTTTCTCGCAACCGTAGCGCCGCAACTGATCCGCCAAAGCCCGAACCGATGACGAGGACATTAAAGTCTCTAGCCATCTTCGTTGGCTCCATTTCTATTACTGAAACTCTGACTTTAGTGGGAAGATTCTCACCTGCCAATAAGGGCACGTCCTTGTAGCTCAGTGGATAGAGCAACCGCCTCCTAAGCGGTAGGTCGCCGGTCCGACTCCGGCCAAGGACACATTGAGTGAGATGAAAATGGACTCAGGTTTTTATTTTCTAACAAATGTACGTATTAATGAGTGAGAGTAAATTTCTTTAACTTCTCAGGTGCCCACCAGTTACGTTCCCCAAAAAGGCGCATCAACGCAGGGACCAAGAGCGCACGAACAAGGGTTGCATCGAGCATTACAGCCAGTGCCACACCAAAGCCGAGCATCTTGATTGATGTGACTCCACTCGTAATGAAAGAAGCAAAAACAACTGCAAGCAACAGCGCAGCTGCAGTAATGATGCGAGCAGATCTTTGCAAGCCTTTTGCTACCGATTCGATATTGGATTTTCCTGATAGATGTTCTTCGCGAATACGAGAGAGCAAGAACAGTTCGTAGTCCATGGACAGTCCAAATACGACTACTGCCACAAGGATGACCGATCCGGTATCTAAAGTTCCCGTGACAGTAAAATCCCCAACAAGCCACTTGAGGTGACCATCGATAAAAATCCACGTAATCGCGCCTAAAGTTGAAATAAGTGAGAGAACATTGAGCAGTACAGCTTTAATTGGCAAAATAATTGATCCAGTGAATACAAATAAAAGAAGGAGCACAGTCAGGGCAATCCAACCGAGTGCCCACGGCAATGATCGCGAAATTCCATCTTGTGAGTCGGTGAAGTCGGCAGCTGCTCCACCAATGAGGGTGCCGGATGGAGAATTAATGGCGCGAATTTCATGGATAATTTTCTGTGAACCAATTGTTCGTGCCCCGATGGTAGGAATTACTTGTATTCGCACATCGCTTCCAAAATATTCAAGTGCGCCAACACGAGAAATATTTTCTACGCCTTTAACTTTGCTTAGGTAAGAATTAATTTGAACCTCTTGACCCTTCCCATTAGGAATGACAACTTCGATTGGACTGCCCTCTAGTCCGCCAAAACGACTGTCGATCAATGCGGCAGCTGTTGCTGCAGGATTTGATGCAGGGAGCACGCGTGAATCAATTTGAGCAAATCCAATATTTGTTACTGGAGCTGCAAGAATTCCAAGAACAAGCAGACAACCGATAACTACAGGAATTGGTCTATTCATCACGTTGCGCGCAGTATGAGCCCAGCGACCATCTTCTTTAGGAATAATTCCTTGCTTTCTCACAACACCTTTATCAATTTTGTTACCGAGAAGTGCCAGAAGTGCAGGAAGTGGAATCAGAGCACTAAGTACGGCAATTGAGATAACTGAGACACCTGCAATTCCGAAGGATTTAAGAAAATTTAGTGGGAAAAAGAGAAGCGAGGCAAGTGTGACAAAAACTGTTAGCCCAGAATAAAAAACAGTTTTTCCAGCAGTCGCAACTGTTGCGATAACTGAATCCTCAACGCTTTTTCCCGCATGGAGTTCTTCACGGAATCGATTAACCATAAGAAGTGCATAATCGATACCAAGACCTAGGCCTAAGCCGGTAATCAAGTTGAGTGCAAACACGCTGATGTCTAAGAAAAATGTACAAAGATAAATAATGAAGAAAGCTCCAAGGATTGCGCTAACTCCTACCACTAGTGGCATGGCAGATGCGATTAAGGCTCCAAATACGAATGCGAGTAGAAAAAATGTCAGTGGAATTGCAATTGACTCAGCTAGAGCAAGATCTTTTGTGATCTTGCTATTGATTGCATGGGTAATAACCCCTGCCCCAGAAGCGTAAACATGAATTGTGCCTCGGTCGCCATCGAATTTCTCTTGAAGGACTCCGCCCAATTTCCCCAACGAATTCCAATCAATGGCTGCGTAGTCTGAGTAGACAAAAAGAAATCCAGCTTTGGAGTCAGTGGATTTCATGCTTGGTGCGCCACCAGTGCTCCAGTATGAAAGAGTTTTAGAAACATGTTCGGTCTTTCCAATTTCTGCTTCTACTGCAGTTGCCGCAGCTGTCGCACTTGTGACGTCACCGTTTTTAGATTCGATGACAAAGACTGCAACTGGTTCTTGCACCTTAAATTTGTCAGTGAGATATGTGGCTGCCTTGGCTGACTCGCTTCCCATATCTGAATATCCACCGCTGTCGAGTTTCCCAAATGCCAGTGAACCGATTCCACCAGCGGTGAGAATCCCAATCACAAACAGAATGAGAACACTCTTGCGCCTACGAACAATAAAACGACCTAGATTCTCAAACATGCTTAATTTGCTCCCAAAGTTCTTATGTACGGTGATTGGAGGTAGGCTTGCAGTCTTAATTGTAGATGGGTAGAAAAATGACCGAAATTTTTCCTAAAGTGACTTCTGATGAAATTGATCACGAACGCCCTCAAGAGGATTCTCAACGAGATCAGGAAATTCAAGCTGACAAACCGCCTCATCACGAATAGTTAGCGGTCGAAATCTATTCAGATTTAGGAGCAGGTGTGGGGGCTGCCGGCGCCGCAGGAGCTGCAGGTAAGGATGGACTTTTTGCGGAATCAGTTTTGTAGAAGCCAGATCCTTTAAAAACGACCCCGACTGCTGAATACACCTTGCGAATTTCACCCTTGCATTGAGGGCATGTGGTTAGGGAATCTTCAGAGAACGCCTGAAATGCTTCAAATTCGTGACCACAGACCGTGCAGGCGTATTGGTAGGTAGGCACGTCGGGCTCCTTTACGTACAAAATGTGATGAAACGTGATCAACGACCACGCGCGTAGGACTAGAGATAAAGTCTAAAGAAGTGAGACGATAGATGCGAATTGGAGCCTAAGGAGAAACGTGAAATTCCAACGTAGCGCAGTGATTGTGGGTATTTCCCTCATAGGGATGATGTTCATGGCTGGAGCATCTGCGAATTCACTAATAGCAACGAGTCCGCTTGCGGACTCAACTGTCTCAAGCTCTCCTAGTGCCGTAACAATCTCAACGGAAGCACCATTGATCGATATGGGCAATTCAATCGTGGTAACAGACCCACGTGGTTTGCGTGTTGATGATGGAACACTTGCAATCGATGGCGCAAATGCAGTTGTTGGATTAAAGCCACTGACTGTAGGCGGCGCCTATACGGTGACGTACACATTGCTGACTGAAAACGATATTCCACTTGAAGGTTCATTTATATTTAATTTCTCTGCCCCCACAGTTATCACGACTCCAAGTGCAACACCTGTTATCACCACCTCTCAGACTCCAACGCCAGGGAAAACAAATAATGGAAGTTGGGGTACAAGTGCATTTGTAATTGGAATGCTTGTTCTTGCATTTGCCGTCCTCATCGGACTTTCTCTGTATGCGAGAAAGATTTTCAAAGGTAGATGATTGCTGCATTAACGACTTTTTCTAAATTCATCAGTATTACTGGAAGCTTTGCGACTGTAGGTTCGTTACTCACCTTGAGTTTTCTAGTTTTAGATGTTGAAGGAACCTTAAGCACCTCCTCACTCAAGTTAAAGAGAGCAGTTCAATTATCAGCAGGGCTCTGGTTTTTAGCCAGTATCACTAATATTTTACTGACTCTAGCAAATATCTTGGGTCAGTCTTTCAGTGACGTTTTAGATCTCACAGTGATTAAATCTTTTATCTTTCAAATTACTCTCGGACAGTACTTATTTTTCCAGACTATCGTTGCGTTCATTATTCTTATCACGATAGGAAGTGTGAAAAAGACTGGGATTGTTGCTCTGCTTTTCTTGCTTTCACTTCTTGGGGTGATTGCTCCGATTTTTCAGAGTCATTCAGCGTCGAGTGGATCGCATGCTTTGGCTATCGGTTCTCTAGTGGTCCATGTATTAGCACTCACACTCTGGGTTGGTGGGCTTATAGCCCTTGGCTTGTTTCAACCAGAGGATCGAGCTTTTGTATATCCCCGTTTTAGCGTGCTCGCATTGTGGGCCGTTTTAGCAGTCGTAATGAGTGGGTCAATAAATGCTTGGGCACGACTGGATTTTGCAAGTGCATGGAAAACTACATATGCATTTGTGGTTATTTCCAAAATAATCCTTACGATAGTTTTGATTGGCATCGGATATGTAAATAGGAAGAAATTATTAAAAAGCGCGGGGGATGCGATTGCGTGGCCAGCATTTTTACAGTTAGTTACATTTGAAGTTATTTTAATGATTATTACTCTTGCTCTCGGAGCCTGGCTTTCATCTAATCAACCACCTTTGCGAGGCGCTGAGCCTGCATTTAATGCAGCGTTATCAGTAGCCGGAATATCGATGCCAGATGCACCAACAATTTCACGAGTATTTCTTGCCTATGATGCCGACGTTTTTGTCATCGGGGCGCTAATTTTTGCTGTGGCGCTGTATGTAAAAGGCGTGAGTGTTCTAAAAGCCCGAGGTGATTCTTGGCCGATCGGGCGAACGATTTCATTTGCTCTGGGAATTGCGACTATCGATTTTGCAACAAGCGGTGGACTCGGGGTGTATGCACATTTCTCGTTTTCATATCACATGGTTGCGCATATGGTCCTTGGAATGATTGCCCCGATTGGAATAGTTCTGGGCGCTCCCATAACGCTGGCACTTCGCACTTTGCCACAGGGGCGCACCTCAACGGAACGAGGAATTAGAGGATTGCTTATTGCTGCGCTTCATTCTCGATATGCAAGAGTGTTAACAAATCCAATCGTCGCACTTGCCATCTTTGATGGATCTCTTTTCGTTCTTTACTTCACATCACTATTCGGTGGAATGATGCAAAGTCATCAGGGCCATCTTTTTATGAATATTCACTTTATTTTGGCTGGTATATTATTTTTCCACGTCATTGTGGGAGTGGACCCTAATCCGAGAAAAGTCCCACACATTGTTCGTATAGTTATTTTATTTGCTGCGATGAGCATTCACGCATTTTTTTCCATCGCTCTCATGTCTACCGGAACTCTTATCGATCAAGGCTACTTCGCCTCTCTCCAACGTCCTTGGGCGCTGGACCTGCTTGCCGATCAGCATGCAGGCGGTGCAATCGGATGGGGTATGGGTGAATTACCAATTCTTATTGCACTTGTTGCGACGTTTATTCAGTGGGTACGAGATGATTCGCATGAAACCAAGCGAATCGATAGAAATATAGAAAGAATGGCAGCCCTAGGACAGCCCGATGATCTAGCCCAGTACAACGTGTATCTCTCGGAATTAGCTGCCAAGGATCGAAAGGTGGAGAAGTAATGGAATCACTATTTTCCTTACCATCGGAATATAAAGAATTGCGAGCGAGCGTTCGCGCACTTGTTAAAAATGAAATTACTCCACATGCAGCAGCCGTTGATGAAGAACATCGATTTCCCCAAGAGGCAGCCGATGCACTTCGTAAAGCAGGACTTTACGCCGCACATGTACCCACTGAATTTGGTGGTGATGGAGCAGATGCTCTAGCCGTTGTCCTTATTATTGAAGAGATTGCTCGCGGTTGTGGGTCATCATCGCTCATTCCAGCCGTGAATAAATTAGGTTCACTGCCCCTAATTCTCGGTGGGAACAATGATCAGAAGAAGAGATGGCTTACCCCTCTAGTTCAAGGAAAAGGATTCTCTTATTGTCTTTCGGAATCCGAAGCAGGATCTGATGCTGCCGCTTTGCGCACCAAGGCGGTACGTGAAGGTGATGCTTGGATTATTAACGGAAGTAAAAAATGGATTTCAAATGCCGGGGTTTCGGAGTTTTACACTGTCATTGCGCAAACGGATCCCGAGAAGGGCTCCAAGGGAATAACCGCATTTATAGTTGAGAAAAGTGATCCTGGAGTTTCTTTCGGCGCACCTGAGAAAAAAATGGGCTTTAGAGGTTCGCCGACGAGAGAAGTTTATTTTGATAATGTGACAATTTCCGATGATCGACGGATTAGCGAAGTTGGTGCAGGCTTTGCACTCGCAATGGACACCCTTGATCACACACGCATCACGATTGCTGCCCAAGCGTTAGGTTTGGCCCAAGGCGCACTTGACGTAGCAACAATCTATTCTCATGAACGCAAACAATTTGGAAAAGAGATATTTGATTTCCAAGCAATTCAATTTATGTTGGCCGATATGGCGATGAAAATTGAGGCGGCTCGCCAACTTACTTATGCTGCTGCTGTCAAAAGTGAAAATGGCGAGAAAGATTTGAAATTCTTTTCAGCAGCTAGCAAGTGTTTTGCAAGTGATATCGCAATGGAAGTTACGCAAGATGCGATTCAAGTTCTCGGTGGATATGGGTATGTCTCTGATTATCCAGTGGAGCGAATGATGCGCGACGCCAAATTAACTCAAATCTATGAAGGAACAAACCAGGTTCAAAGAATCGTTATGGCTCGAAATTTACCTAACGCTTAAATCGAACAATTAAATCGGGAGTAGCAGCCGCATCAAGAGCAATGTCATGAGGCTCTCTCGGTAAAATTTCACTGATGAGTTCACCTGGATGGACAATTCCAATTTTCCAGCCGGGCAGAAGCGGAAGTGCTTTATCGTAGAAACCACCGCCTTGTCCGATGCGATATCCATCGGTGTCTATTCGCAATGCAGGAACAATTACTACGTCAACATCTGATGTATCAGTCACTACTTCACCTGTAGGTTCTAAAATATTCTTATTCTCTTGAAGCAGTTTTTCATTGCCATCCCACACAATCCAATCAATATTTCCACCATTTACCCTCGGTAGTAGCAATTTCTTGCCAGCAGCGATGAGAGACTTATTTAATTCATAAGTGCTCGGTTCATTTCCATATGAGAAATAACTAGTGAGAACCTTTGCGTCCAAGATTTCAGGAGTTGAAAGAAGATTTGAATACGACGAAGAAATATAAAGTCCCGCCCTTTCAAGACGGAATTTCTTGCGCAACTCTAACTTTTCTTCCATTTCTTCCATGCAAATCCCCTAGATGTGAACAGTTAACAAGTATTGTGTGATTATGTTAGAGCACACAAGAGTTGATGAATTTCTCTCATCACTGCTTGCAATTTGCGAGCCCCTCGATGCTTTCGATATGCCCCTATTGGATGCACACGGTGCAACCCTCGCACAAGATGTCTACGCCGGAGAGAGGCTTGTGCTTCGAGAGGGTACCCGTATTCGATCGACTCAAATTGGCCTCGCAGCATCTATTGGACTTGTGAACCTGCCAACCCGTCCACATCCTCGCGTCGTGATTATTTCGGCAGGACCCGATCTGGTTGAGCCGGGCAAAGAATTGGTGGGCGAGGAAGAATTTGAGACCAATTCTTGGCTTCTAACAACTGCAGTTCGAGAAGTAGGCGCTGTTGGATTTCGAGTGCATTCGATACCTGAAAATGAAGATCAGTTGAGAAAAGTTATTGAAGATCAATTAGTTAGAGCTGATCTAATCGTAATTAGCGGTGAGCGACATGATGATTCCTTTGCGCTCATCACTCGAACACTTGAATCCATCGGCGAAATTACGACAATCAATCTCGGTATTGAAGGTAGCGGACTTCACAACTTTGGTTTAATCGGTCCCGACTTCACCCCTGTTGTGACATTACCTGGAGATCCAATCAGTGCCTACATTTCTTTTGAGCTTTTTGTTAGGCCAATGATTAGGACAATGATTGGGGCGATGGATATTCACCGATCATCAATTAAAGCTTCCCTTGAGAAGGCAATCACGACAAAACCCGGTGAACGTTCGTATCTACGGGCGCGACTTTCTGATGACCGTAAGTCGGTAAAGGCGTTGATGTCTCAAGATGAACTCTCCACTCTCTCTGATGCCAATTCTCTCATTGCCATATCTGAAAAAGATGAGAATATTTCTGCAGGCACACTCGTTAATGTGGTCATACTTGAGCGCAGAGAAATTTAATTTCTCACCGTGAGTACGTGGCCTGTGATTTTAAGATCCGATGAAATAACTCTTGCCCCCTTGCGTTTACGTGATCGTAAGAAGTGGTTTGAAGTTCGGGCACATAACAGAGCATGGCTAGCCCCTTGGGAGGCAACCTTGCCGCGAATTCCAAGTAATAGCGGGCAAGAGGAATCCCCATTGCCTAGTTATTTCGAAATGATCAGGGTGCTCAATCGAGAAGGCCGAGAAGGAAGGTCAATTTCCCTAGTGATGTGGCATGGTGATCAACTCATTGGCCAAATAACCATGGGAGGAATCATTTACGGTGCGCTTCGCGGCGCTCACATCGGCTATTGGATTGATCAAAGATATGCAGGACGTGGTTTTACAACTCAAGCAGTGAAATTGATAACTGCCTATGGATTTTCGCACCTCTCACTTCATCGCCTTGAAATAAACTTGCGGCCAGAAAATGAAGCTTCGCGCAAGGTTGCGCAAAAAGCGGGGTACCACCTTGAGGGTGAAAAGCCGCGATATTTGCATATTGACGGAATCTGGCGAGACCACATTTGTTTTGTTAAAGAAAATCCAGCCGTCATTTAATTTGCAAAATACGGGCGTAAATACACGATAGCGCCAGCTTCCCCGTCTATCTTTGACCATCATGGCATCGGGTTTAATTTACATAGCAATCGCAGGAATGTGGGTTGCCTATTTTCTGCCACGGTGGGTTCATGACCGAAATGAATTCTCTGGAAAGTCAATTGAAAGATATAAAAGCGCCTTACGTGTTGTCGCAAATGGAACTCCTGGTGGATCATCTGGCACTGGTGTAATCCATACTGATTTAGATCACGAAGCAAAAGTAGCTCAGAGTCTCATGCAACGAAGAATTGTTTTCTTTATTCTTATTACTTCTCTACTCACAACTCTCATTGGTGGTGCGATGAACTCAATCAGAATAATATTTAGTCTCATACCTGCGACCGGAATTATTATGTATGTGGCACATGTGCGTCGAAAGATTAACTCGCAAAAAATTCACACGCGACGGATTAATCAATTACACAGAGATGTTGCTGGTGTTTCTTCAACAAACCTTTCCGAAATTCTTACAACCAAGTCACAAACCACAAAAGATCACTGGATTCCACTCTCGGAGCGCGAACTCACTGGTGTTGTGATTTTGCCAAGAGGGACAGCAAATCAACGTAACCTTTGGCAACCAAATGACATTCCGGTGCCAACCTATGTCAATGCGCCAAAAGCTGTTGTCGCAAAACGCACGATAGATCTGACTCACCCTGGACAGTGGAGCGATGAACAAGAGCGCCTTGCGCGAGAGGCTCTCACCGCTGCAAGTCCATCACGTGATGAAGTCTTTGATCAACAACTAGCCGAGGAAGCAGTAAAGCGATTAGATCACTTGAGAGCTTCTAACCAGTAATTAGATCCAAGAAGGAAACCACATGCGCTTGAGCCAGGCGTTGTAAGTAATGACATCTCCTGTGAAAATCGGGTAGAAATATAGAAAATTAATAAAGATAACAGCGAGAATTCCTAGGACAAATAAGTGTGCAAGGAACCTATTCTTGGCTCTATCTATAAATTCTCGGGCACAATACACAATTGCCAAAATTAGGAATGGCTCGAAAACTATTGCATAAAAAGTAAACATAGTTCGTTTTTGGAAAAGAAACCAAGGGAAATATCCTGCCGCAATACCGTAAATAATGAAACTGAGATTTTTATCAACACGACGATGAAATAACTGATAACTCCACATTCCGATTAAAACAATAAGAGCAAGAGTTGCAATCCACCAAAGAATTGGAGTTCCAAGAGCAATTACTTCTTGTGCGCAATTTTTAGCGCCACAGCCCTTGGGAGAATCGTAGAAAAAAGATGTAGGTCGTCCCATAATCAGCCAACTCCAAGGATTGGATTGATATGGATGAGACTGCGACAAATTTACATGGAAATTTAAAATTTCTGCGTGATAATGCCATAGTGATGTAAAGGGATTTGATGACCAATGACGATCCCATCCTCGACTACTGGAAAACCACCCAATCCATGAAGATATGTAGACACAAATAGGGAGTAATCCAAATTGTGCGAAAGTTTTCAATGTGGGTTTGATAAGTGCTTTTCCTGAATGTTCAGTGAAAACTCGATACAAAGCAACAATTGCAAAGAGTGCTAGGAAATAAATCGCACTCCATTTTGTTGCTAATGAGAGTCCAAAAAATATTCCAGACGCCCAGTATTTTTTTCGAAACCAGAGATATGTTGCACAAAGAATAAATAGAGTGAGAAAAAGATCCAATAATGCTGTGCGTGAATGCACAAGTAGGAGTCCATCAAATGAAGCCAGGGCAGCAGCTAGCGCTGTAAGAAAAGGAGAGTAGAAAATGACATGTGCAATGCGAGAAATCAGAAGGATAATCAAAGTTCCGGCAAGCGCTACTGCAATTCGCCACCCAAACTCATTATTGCCAAATAGCTTGATGCCAAGGGCAATGCACCACTTTCCAAGTGGAGGGTGCACTATGAATTCGGGTGCGTTACCAGTTACTTCAACGCCGTACTTTAGGAAGTCTCGCGCACCATCGACGTAATAAACCTCATCGAAAACGAAACCTTTTGGGGTGCCAAGATTTATCACGCGGATAAGAAATGATGCGATCGCTAGGAGTACCGGAACAAGTGCAGCAATCATTGCGCCAGCGTATTAGACCATTGAGCCAAAAATACTGAGATAATGGCGCCATGCCTCTAATACTTGCAGCTACCCCGCTGGGCAATCCAAAAGATGCCTCTGTGCGCCTCGTCGAGGCGATAGTGAACGCTGACGTGATTGCGGCGGAAGATTCGCGGCGCTTTCACCGCCTCGCTTCGGATCTTGGCGCTGTTTTTACCGCAAGAGTGATATCTTTTTTTGAAGGGAACGAAGAGTCTCGTACTATTGAAATTCTCGAACTACTCCGATCCGGTTCGACAGTTTTGGTTGTAACTGATGCGGGAATGCCATCGATTAGCGATCCTGGATTTCGCCTCACTCGTGACGCAGTGGCAGAAAAAATATCTGTCACGGTAGTACCTGGCCCAAGCGCCGTAACAATGGCTATCACTTTGTCAGGACTTCCGACGGATCGCTTCTCATTCGATGGATTCCCTCCGCGGACCAGTGGTGCCCGCATGAAATTCTTTGAATCTCTCAAACACGAAGAACGCACGATGGTTTTCTTTGAAGCGCCACATCGTTTACCGGAATCACTAGAGGATGCACTTCGTTCGTTTGGTCCTGATCGACGTGGCGCAATTTGTAGAGAAATGACAAAGCAGTATGAGGAGACGATTCGAGGAACCGTTCAAGAGTTACATTCTTGGGCTCTGACTCATGAGGTATTGGGAGAAATCACACTTGTAATCGAAGGCGCTCTAGAAGGCTCGTTGATATTTACTTCAGATGCGATGGTGGCACGTGTACGCGAATTTGAAGCCGCTGGGATGGATCGAAAAGAAGCTATTGCCGCTGTGACCGAAGAATTTTCTGTGCCTAAGCGAATCGTTTATGCAGCCGTTGTGGATGCTAATAAGATAGCGAAATGAGCACAACGCAGAAGGCTTTCTATCTCACCACGCCTATTTACTACGTCAATGATGCTCCGCATATCGGCCATGCCTACACAACAGTGGCTGGCGATGTACTCACTCGTTGGCATCGCCAACGTGGAGAATCAGTATGGTTTTTAACTGGTACTGATGAGCATGGGCAAAAGGTTATGCGCACCGCGCACGACAACGGGGTTGCTCCTCAAGAGTGGGTTGATCGACTTGTTGCAAATGCATGGAAACCCAACTGGGCTGCTCTTAATATTGCTAACGATGATTTCATCCGGACCACGGAAGTTCGACACACAGAACGTGTTCAAAAATTTTTGCAAGGACTTAAAGATGATGGATTTATTTATTCTGGAAAATATCAAGGGCCATACTGTGTTGGCTGCGAAGAATTTAAATTACCAGGTGATCTCATTGATGCTGATGGTGAGAAACTCTGCCCGATACATAGCAAGCCAGTTGAACTAGTCGATGAAGAGAATTGGTTTTTTAAACTCTCAGCATTTGTAGAACCTCTCTTAGAACATTATCGAAATAATCCCGAGGCATGTCAGCCAGAAAGTGCTCGCAACGAGGTGGTTTCATTTCTAGAGGGTGGTGTTTCAGACCTTTCCATTTCTCGTTCAACTTTCGATTGGGGAATTCCTGTTCCGTGGGATACGAAACAGGTTGTCTACGTTTGGTTTGACGCCCTTCTCAATTATGCGACTGCTGTTGGTCTCACTGATGATCCTGATTCTCCAGGTGGAAAGAAATTTGCAGCAACATGGCCAGCAGATGTTCACCTTGTAGGGAAAGATATTTTGCGCTTCCACGCAGTGATCTGGCCTGCAATGCTCATGGCTGCGGGACTGGCTGTACCTAAGAAAGTTTTTGCACATGGATGGCTACTTGTTGGTGGCGAAAAAATGAGTAAGAGCAAACTGACAGGCATTGCCCCTAGTGACATTACTGATCATTTTGGCGTAGATGCCTTTCGATATTATTTCCTTCGAGCCATTCCATTTGGAAGCGACGGCTCTTTTTCATGGGAAGACATGCATGCAAGATATACATCCGAACTAGCTAATGACTTTGGAAATTTAGCTTCCCGACTTTCGGCGATGGTGGAGAAGTATTGCGCAGGGGTTTTGCCAGCAGTTGCACGCGATGCTGACCTTGAGTCCGCTCTTTCGACTGCAACAGCGAAAGCAGATTCTGCCATTTGCGAATTGGATTTTCAAGGCGGCATTAACGCTGTGATGGATTTTTGTAAGCGAGTTAATGGATATGTAACGGAAAAAGAACCGTGGATTCTCGCAAAAGATCCCAAGAATCAACAACAGTTGGAAGATGTTCTCTACAACACGGCTGAATCTTTACGAGCTCTCGCTGTTTTGCTTAACTCAGTTATGCCGGCAACGTGTGAAATTTTATGGCAAAGCCTTGGCGCACAGGATGTCTTAGGTGACCTCAATTCTCAAAAAATAGGAAATGTTGCAACATGGGGGCAACTTCCAGTCGGGGCAAAAATTACAAAAACTGCAGTTCTTTTTCCGCGACTTGAATTAGCTGAGTAGCAATTCGTGGCTGATCGACACAATCGCGATATTGATCGCCAGGAGGCTCCTTTACCCGAAGCTCTTCCATTCCCGACAGTTGATGCGCATGCACACTTAGAGATTGTGACTAACGATGCACCAGATTCGGATGCAGTCAAGAGAGTTTTAGATGATGCGCAGTCTGTTGGAGTCAATCGAGTAATACAGGTTGGTTATTCTGCCGAGCAATCCAAATGGTGTGTGGATGCCGCCGAACATTGGCAAGGAAGAGTTTTGGCAGCAGTTGCCCTGCATCCCAATGAAGCACCAGTCGTCGAAGATTTGAGCGCGGATTTAGCTATCATCGAATCTCTTGCCCAACATCCCCGAGTGCGCGCAATCGGTGAAACGGGGTTGGATTATTTCCGCACACCACCCGAGCTTCGTGCCAGGCAACAAGAATCTTTTAAGTGGCATATCGATCTTGCAAAGCGCACCAACAAAGCACTTGTCATTCATGATCGAGATTCACACGACGACGTACTTTCCATTTTGCTTGAAGTAGGGGCACCGGAAAAGACTGTATTCCATTGTTTTTCAGGTGATGTCGAAATGGCTAAAACGTGTATTGAGCGCGGATACATTTTGTCCTTTGCGGGAACTTTGACATTTAAAAACGCTCCAGAATTGCGCGAAGCTCTCAAACTTGTTCCGCATGATCAATTACTCGTAGAAACAGATTCACCTTTTCTAGCTCCAAGTCCTCATAGAGGTTCACTGAACACTCCAGCACAAATTGCCACGATTGTCCGAGCAATGGCAATCGAGCGAAATGAAGATCTCGGTGAATTAGCTCTAGCTCTTGGAGCGAATGCTGAAAGAATTTTTGGGTCCTTCGAATGAGTCTTCTCGGCGCAGCAGAAATCCGCGCTCTTGCACTTGAGTTAGATCTCAAGCCAGCAAAATCCTTGGGCCAAAATTTTGTAATTGACGCAAATGTATGCAGAAAAATTGTTCGTACTGCTGGAGTAACTCCTTCAGATATTGCACTTGAAATTGGTCCAGGACTTGGTTCTTTAACTTTGGCTCTCCTCGAAGATGCACGAGAAGTAATTGCCGTCGAGATTGACAACAGGCTCGCTGAACTTTTACCAATAACAGTTGCACGCCATAGCGAAAAGTCTGAAAGTTTTACTGTCATCAACCAAGATGCATTAACTCTTGTATCTCTACCGAAAGAGCCCACGGTGTTGGTGGCAAATTTGCCGTACAACATTTCCGTACCAGTGCTTCTGCATATGTTGGAAATTTTCCCCAGTTTGAATTCAGGCGTTGTCATGGTTCAAGCAGAAGTGGCAGATAGATTGAGCGCCAAACCTGGCACGAAGGAATATGGCATCCCATCCCTAAAAGCTGCTTGGTGGGCTTCTTTATCTAGTGCTGGAACAGTCTCACGTTCGATTTTTTGGCCAATCCCAGGAGTCGATTCCAAACTTGTTGCTTTTAAAAGGGGTCCACAACCAGGTGATGAAGCTCTTCGACGTAAAGTATTTTCACTCATCGATACAGCTTTTGCGCAAAGAAGAAAGATGCTCCGCTCTGCTCTTTCAGGAGTCTATGGAAGTTCGGCGCTTGCCGAAGCGCACCTATCGAAAGCTGGAATTGATCCGACACTTCGTGGTGAATCTCTGCTCATTGAAGATTTTTGTGCGATTGCCAGAATAGAGTCATAACGTGCCAATACATACCGTCACCGTTCGTGTACCAGCAAAGGTTAATTTGCAACTATCAGTGGGTCCTCGTGGCAACGATGGCTATCATCAACTTGTTACTGTTTTTCAAGCGATTTCAATTTTCGATGAAGTGACACTGACTAAAAGCACCGATGGTTCGGGTACGACAATTTCAATTTCTGGAGATCAACGCCACGGTGTACCTGCCGATGAAACCAATCTTGCAATGCAAGCCGCTGAAATACTTTCAAAAAAATATGACTTTAATATTGATGCTCACATGGAAATTAAGAAATCAATTCCTGTTGCCGGAGGTATGGCTGGTGGAAGCGCGGACGCCGCGGCTGCAATTATGGCAATTGATTATTTATATTCGTTGAACATGACTCGAGATCAGATGATTGAAGTTGCCGCAGAGTTAGGCAGCGATGTGCCATTTATGCTCAATGGAGGCACTGCTATTGGTCAAGGTCATGGAGATCAACTGACATCGGCCCTCTCGCGCGGCACCTACCATTGGGTTTTAGCGCTTTCCAGCCTTGGATTATCGACTCCAGCGGTCTATGGCGAATGCGATCGATTACGGGCGGGTTCTGAAATTTCTGAACCACAAATCAGCGATTCTCTTATGCAAGCACTTCTCAGCGCTGATTCTAAAAACGTTGGAAAATTATTGGTCAATGATTTACAACCTGCAGCTTGTTCATTACGTCCAGCATTGCGACTGATCCTAGATGTTGGCCAGGAGTATGGAGCTCTTGGAGCGATTGTTTCTGGATCCGGTCCAACGGTTGCGTTCTTAGTTGCTGATGAAGATCAGGGTCTTGATCTAGCTGTTGCCCTGACTTCAAGTGGAGTAGTTGGAAGTGTTGCTCGTGCATATGGCCCGGTTCATGGAGCAAAAATAATTTAATCTTCACTACTTTCAAAATGTGCGGCAAGAATGCTTAGGAGTCGAGAAAGTTCTGCCCGATCTTCCTTATTGAGTGGAGTGAGAAATTCTCGTTCGCGATCAAGTAATTCAGTCAGTGCACTATCAACCGTGCGCATTCCGACAGGGGTTAATGTAACGATGGAACCTCGTCCATCTGTGGGATCTGGCTCGCGAGTAATAAGTTCTAGGTTCTCAAGACGATCTAATCGATTAGTCATGGTTCCACTTGTGACCATCGTTTCCTGCATGAGAGCGCTGGGTGTTAACTGAAAAGGCTCACCAGCTCGGCGAAGCGCGGCCAACACATCAAAACCCCATGTCTCTAGATCTGCGAAGGCATTTCGTCTTTCGATGTCTACGTGGCGAGAGATGCGGGTAATTCGGCTCACAATCGCAAGGGGGGAGAGGTCTAAATCTGGGCGCTGCGCTTTCCACGCGGAGATTAAGCGATCTACTTCATCTGCCATGCGCCTGCCTCCTGCCGTAATGAGCCACTCACGTGAAAAGAACTCTAATGGTCGAAAGTACTCCCTGGGATGAGGGAGAATACGGGTTCCGCCATTGTGTAGTGGCTAGCACATGGGCCTTTGAAGCCCAGGGTCCAGGATCGATACCTGGTGGCGGAGCATGACGCCACCACAAGGCACAGGCAGCTCACTCGACTGCGCCATTGTGCTGGCAGCAGGTGAAGGAACTCGTATGAAATCGAGTACGCCTAAAGTTCTTCACGAAATTGCAGGGAGATCTCTTGTGGGTCATGTACTCGCAGCAGTTGAAGAACTTTCCCCACAAGAGATTCGTGTTGTTGTTGGAGCAGGACGAGAAAGTGTTGAAGCGCACCTTAAAAAAATTGCACCTAAAATAAAAACAGTTCACCAAGAGCACCGTGGTGGAACTGGTCACGCTGTTCAGCTAGCGCTCGCAATCAATCCTCCGAGTGGAACAGTTTTAGTTCTCGCAGGTGATACACCAATGCTCACCGGGCACTCTCTCGCGCAATTAATAGAGCACCATAACAACGGTGGATATGTTGCATCCGTACTAACCGCTGAACATATTGACCCAACGGGTTATGGAAGAATTATTCGAGCAGATGACGAATCTCTTTTACGAATTGTTGAAGAGAGAGATGCAACAGAAATCGAAAAAGAAATCCTTGAAGTAAATTCTGGTGTATACGCATTTAATGGTTCGAAGTTACTCGAAGCAATTGGAAAATTGAAGAATTCAAATTCTCAAGGCGAGCTCTATCTCACTGATGTAATTGAGATTATGCGCAATGATGGTGGGAAAATCGCTGCTGCCCTGATTGATGATTTTGTAGAAACCTTGGGTGTCAATGATCGAGTTCAATTAGCGGAAAGTGCGGCCTACCTTCGAGATCGAATAAATGACGATTTCATGCGTGCGGGAGTATCAATTCTTGATCCAACAACTACCTGGATAGATGCAACATCCATGATTGCTAGTGATGTAACCATTTACCCTGGAAGTTCTATCCTCGGTACAACACGTATTGAAACCGGCGCAGTAATTGGGCCACGGACAACACTTGAATCCTGCGTTGTCTTAGAGGGTGCAACAATTAACGAGTCTCAATGTTTTGAATCCACCATCGGTGCGCATTCCAATGTTGGCCCATATTCGTATTTGCGCAAAGATTCTCTTTTGGGCAATCACACAAAAGTTGGCGCTTTTGTGGAGATGAAAAATTCGACACTGGGAGATGGCTCAAAAGTGCCGCACCTCTCCTATGTGGGAGATGCCACAATCGGCCAAGGCACCAATATCGGGGCCGCAACAATTTTTGTGAATTACGATGGCGTGAATAAGCATCAGACACTTGTTGGCGATGATGTTCGAATCGGTAGCGATTCAATGTTAATCGCGCCAGTAAAAATTGGTGACGGCGCTTACACCGCTGCTGGATCTGTCATCACTGAAGATGTGCCGCCAGGAGCTATGGGTGTTGGCAGAGCGCGTCAACGAAATGTCTTAGGCTGGGTCTTGCGCAAACGTTTGGGTACAAAATCTGCAGAAGCTGCTGCGCGTCATACTGGCGACGAAGTCAACAATAAGAAAGGCTGAGCCCATGAGCGAACTCCGGCTAAAATCCGAAAAGCGGTTACGACTTTTTTCAGGACGAGGTTATCCAGAGTTAGCTGAAGATGTTGCTGCAGAGCTCGGTGTTCCAATCACACCCACATCAGCATATGACTTTGCAAATGGTGAAATTTTTGTTCGTTTCGAAGAAAGCGTTCGTGGCTGTGATGCATTTGTTTTGCAGAGCCATTCAACTCCTGTCAATAAACAAATTATGGAACAACTCATCATGGTAGATGCTCTCAAGCGCGCATCTGCCAAACGCATCACTGTTGTTGCACCGTTTTACGGATACGCACGTCAAGATAAAAAACATCGTGGACGTGAACCAATCTCTGCTCGACTCATGGCCGATCTTTTCAAAACAGCTGGCGCAGATCGTCTGATGGTTGTTGATCTTCACACCTCACAAATTCAAGGATTCTTTGATGGGCCAGTTGATCACCTTTTCGCCCTTCCTATGTTGGCCAATTACGTTGGCTCAAAAGTCGATCGCTCTCGCCTGACAATTGTTTCTCCCGACTCTGGTCGCGTACGCGTTGCTGAGCGCTGGTCAGACTTATTAGGCGGATGCCCTATCGCTTTCATTCACAAGACTCGAGATCCTCGTATTCCTAACGAGTCAATCACGGGGCGTGTTGTAGGTGATGTTGTTGGGCAAACATGCGTCGTTATTGACGACATGATCGATACTGCTGGCACAATCACAAAAGCCGTGGACGCCCTCTTTGAAGGCGGAGCAAAGGAAGTAATTATTGCCGCCACGCATGCCGTGCTCTCTGGGCAAGCCGTTGAACGACTTCGCAATTGCCGTGCGAGTGAAGTTGTCACCACAAATACTTTGCCGATTTCAGAAGATCAGAAGTTCGACAAATTAACAGTTCTCTCTATCGCCCCACTTCTTGGACGAGCAATTCGCGAAGTCTTCGAAGATGGCTCGGTTACTAGCCTCTTTGACGGGCATAGCTAGGCCCGATTTGCCCTGCCTGCGCCTTGGTCTGTACAGTTTGCGACGTTCCGGCGAGGGTTTTTAACTTCCGTTATCGACGGTGCAGGTAGCTACTCCTGCTGGGACTTTTGTGAAATAAGCCGAAAGTTTTACCCAGAAATTTTCATCATAATTAAAAGGAGCACCACATGGCCGAGATCAGCATCAACGCAACCCGTCGTACCGAATTTGGTAAGGGCGCGTCACGTCGTGCACGTCGCGATGGGCTAGTGCCAGCAGTGATCTACGGACATGGTGAAAAGCCTTCACACATCACTCTTCCAGCACGCGAACTCGGCGTTGCTCTCAAGACTTCAAACGTTCTCCTTGACATTGTTGTAGATGGCAAGACGGAGCTCACACTTCCTAAAGCAGTTGTGCGCCATCCCATCCGTTTAACAATTGATCACATTGACCTCGTCATTGTTCGTCGTGGTGAAAAAGTTGTTGTTTCTGTTCCTGTTCATACTTCAGGTGAGCATGACCGCGATGGAATTCTTGAACACGTTAACCACACAATTGATGTTGAAGTTGAAGCAACTGCAATTCCAAGCCACTTTGATCTTGACCTCACTGGTCTTGCTGCTGGCCTATCGCTCTATGCTGCAGATGTAAAACTTCCTGCAGGTAGCGCACTTATTTCAGATCCAAAGATGATTGTTGTACACCTTTCAGAGCGCTCAGTTGCATCAACTGAAGAAGCTGCTCCTGCTGCCGAGGCAGCACCTGCTGCAGAAGCAGAGAAGAAGGAGTCCTAACCGCTAGCCTTGCCTCATGGTGTGGCTTGTAATCGGACTGGGTAATCCAGGGGAACAATATTTCGCTACCCGTCACAACATCGGCCAGATGGTTGTTGATGAATTAGCTTCGCGTCACCGAGTTAAATGGAGTGCGCATAAAGCTCGGTGTGATGTCGCTGCCTTTAAACTCGGCGTTGGAGTGGATGCAGAATCTGTCATTATCGCTAAGTCGAAAAGCTATATGAATGAAACAGGTGGCCCCACTAAGGCGCTTGCCTCCTTCTATAAAGTCCAACCAGATCACATCATTGCAATTCATGATGAGTTAGATATTGCTTTTGCTGCTATTCGATCAAAAATTGCTGGTGGAGATAATGGCCATAATGGTTTGAAATCTTTAACTTCATCCTTTGGGACTGCAGAATATTTCCGCGTACGAATGGGAATAGGTCGACCAATGGGACAACAGGATCCTGGCGATTTTGTGTTGAAAGCTTTTTCATCCGCGGAAAAGAAAGATCTTGCGGAATTTATTGCCCGTGGCGCTGATGTTGTGGAGTCATTGATTTCACAGGGTTTAGAACAAACACAACAAAATTACAACAGTTGAAATCAACCTGTATTTCGAAGTCCTGCAGCCACACCATTAATCGTTAACAAAAGTGCTCTTTGCAACGTTGCATCAACTTCACCTTCATTAGTGCGCACTCGATTGAGAAGATTAATTTGCAGCAAATGCAATGGAGCTAGGTAGGCATCACGTACTTGCAAAGTCCTGGCAAGTATTTGTTGGTCTCCCAAGATGGCGGACTTATTTGTGAGCAAAAGAATTTCAGCGCAGGTAAGTTCAAATTCTTCTGTGATCAAGTCCAAGAAGTGATGCAAATCAGAGGGAACCAGAGCTTGTACGTAACGCTTGGCTAAATCGAGATCTGTTTTTGCGAGTGTCATTTCTACATTGCTAATAAAGGTATGGAAAAAGTGCCATTCCTTTAGCATGTGGGCGAGGACATCGCTCTTGCCAGATTCACGTGCTGCTTTAAGGCCTGTACCAACACCAAACCAACCAGGAACAATTTGACGTGATTGTGTCCAACCGAAGACCCAAGGAATTGCGCGAAGACTATCTAGGCCACCACTTGCATCTGGGCGTCGAGACGGACGCGACCCAAGCATCATTTCTCCGAGTTGTTCGACAGGAGTTGATGCGTAGAAATAGGCAGGTAAGTCAGGTTGATCAATGAGTGATCGGTACCGTTTAAATGAATTTTCACTGACGAGATCCATGCACTCATTCCACAAGGTAAGGTCACCTGGACTCTGGCGTGGGCTTCGGTTGAGGACTGTTGCCTCAAGTGAGGCTGCGAGAGTGAGTTCAACATTTTCACGTGCCAAAGATGGAAGTGCGTACTTATCCGAGATGACTTCACCTTGCTCAGTCATTTTTATTTGGCCATCTACAGATCCCCATGGAAGTGCAACGAGGGCTTCGTAGGTCGGCCCACCACCGCGACCAACAGATCCACCACGACCATGAAAAAGTCGAAGTGTTACTCCATGTTTCATTGCAACATCGCGAAGCCGTCTTTGGGCGCGGTGAATTTCCCACTGGCTTGTCGCGATACCGGCATCCTTATTCGAATCAGAATAGCCCAGCATGACTTCCTGTACGTTTCCTCGCAGTGATACAACTTTTCTATATGTTGGATCTGCGAGAAGAGTTTCAAGGATTTCTCCAGCAGCTTTAAGTTCGGCAACAGTTTCAAGAAGAGGTGCAAATCCGATAATTGCAATATCTTTTGCCACGTCGACAAGTCCTGCTTGTTTTGCTAAAACCACTGAGGCAATCAAATCATCGGAACCTTTAGTCATTGAAACTATGTACGTCTCGATAGCCTCTGGACCAAATCTTTCGATGAGATCATAAATTGCAACAAAAGTATCGAAGGTTCGTTTTCCCGCAGCATCAAGTCGGGTGAGGTCAAGGCGAATATCTGAACCTAATTCGGCGGCAAGAATTGGAAATCTTTCTTGGTGACTCAAATTTTCGTATCCATTGCCCAGCAAAAGAGTGAGTGCGTGATGATGTGCATCTGAATGTTCACGCACATCTAAAGTTGCGTGGGTAAGCCCAAATGCGCTTACTGTACGAATTGTGCGCTCAAGTAGCCCTGTTGCCATAAGTTCGCCACGGTTTGCCAAAAGTGAATCCCGCATCAAAACGAGATCAGCGACAAGTTCTGATGTATTTCTATAGTCACGATGGGCAACATGTGGGCCATTCACAGCATGGCGATTTCGTGTGAAAGCCAGGCGGTGCACAATGGCTGTGGCCTTGAGGCGATACGGCTCTTGGACATTGAGGCGCAAGAATCGTTCTTCGAATTCAGGAATGTATTTCAGATCTTCGTCGATAGAAGCGAGTAGCTCTGCTGAGACTCCTGAAATACGAGTGGACACTGAAAGCATTTGTCGCAAATCATTCATTGCATCAATTGTCACGCGGATGGCGTGACCTACTTGTAAAACCATTGCATCAGTTGTTACTTCAGCTGTGACATTGGGGTTTCCATCACGGTCCCCACCAATCCAACTTCCAAAACTTAAAGGTCTGGCAGTTACAGGCAATTCAATATTGAGCCGTGCCATTTCATTTCGAAAATCATTGAGAACTTCTGGCACGGTCATTCGGAAAAGATCATCCAGGTAGTACAGCGCATTCATAGCTTCATCAAGAGGCTCTGGGCGTCCAACTCTGAGTTCATCGGTCTGCCATAAGAGATCAATAGTCTCTGCTAGCCGTGCATTTTGATTGGGGTCAGTTGATTGATCTAAAAGCGTTGCGACTCTGCCGAGCTTATTTAATATTGAACGTCGAGCAGCTTCCGTAGGGTGGGCAGTAAACACCGGACGCACCATAAGTTCATTGACCCATTGCGCTACGTCTGCAGTTGTAAATTCGTGGCCAGGTATTTGATTTTTTTGAGCTTCTGCAATTTTGTCAACCGCTCGAGATAACCAGGACCCACCTTGTGAACGTGTTTGAGCTAATACTCGAGCGCGGTGCACCTGTTCTGCGACATTGGCTAAATTGAAGTAGGTACTAAAAGCACGAACTAGTTGTACGGATTCGTCAATAGAAATCGATGCCAACAAATCATCGCCATCGCCATCACGAATTGCTTTTCGTACCGCCTCAACCAAATCGAGTAACTCTTTACCTTCTTGGCGAACAAGGGATTGACCAAGCAAATCCCCAAGTTTGCGAACATCAGCACGTAGCCCCGCATCATCGCTGCCAATCGCGCGTGAAGGATCTGTTGTGGGCACTGGCTAATCATGGCAGAGGTCTGAACTGCTCTAGACTTCATTTATTAGCCCCCTTCCTTTGGAAGTTGGGGCCAGATGCGTGTGGAGGGTGTGTGATGCAGGCGATTCTCAAAATTCTCGGCCGCAACGAAGCCCTCATGTCTAGCCTTGAAGAAGGTGCATCAATTGTTGCACCCAGCGCGATGTATTCCTTTTTAACGGCACTTCGGGCGCGCGAACGTCCAGTGTTGCTTGTCTGTGGATCGAGTCGGGTTGCTGAAGATCTCGCAACAGAACTGCGCGAACTTCATAGCGACGTTCTTGAATTTCCGGCATGGGAAACGTTGCCACATGAACGCTTAAGCCCACGAAGTGACACTGTTGCGCGCCGCATAGCAACATTGGTGGAGCTTGAAAAAAAGCGCACATCGCATCCAATTGTTGTAACACCCGTACGAGGACTTATTCATCGAATAATTGGTGATTTAGCTAAAGAGCCACTTTTATACCTTGAAATAGGAAACGAAATTGCACTGGAGAAATTAATTTCACACCTCACTGATCTTGCATACAACCGAACTGACCTAGTTGAACGCCGAGGTGAATTTGCCGTTCGTGGTGGAATTGTTGATTTATTCTTGCCGCTTTCATCCCACCCTATTCGAATCGATTTTTTTGGCGATGAGATTGAGGATGTGAGTTATTTCGAGGTAGCCGATCAGAGAACATTTGCGCCAGTTATTGGATCACTCGCCGTGTATCCATGTCGAGAACTATTACTGACTCAAACAATTAGAGATCGCGCATTATCTCTGATCGACCAATACCCATTGGGAAGAGAAATTCTCGATCGAATTTCTCAAGGCATTACTTCCGAGGGAATGGAATCGCTTATTCCAATTCTGATTGACAAACAAGAAACGATTCTCGATCGAATGCCCAAAAATACCGAAATCATTTTTCTTGATTACGAGCGCATTAAGTCACGAGCGGCAGACTTGCTCGCAACAAATGAAGAATTCCTAGCCGCCTCTTGGTCCAATGCTGCAAGTGGTGGTGCATCCCCAATCCATGATGGTTCTGGCACGTATATGACGTGGGATGAAATTGCCGCTCAAATTTCTAGTCTTAACCTCACATCGCGAAGTTTTAATGCTTTTGGTAGCGACTTAGATGTCGGAACATATTTCGTTGATGCGCATCCCATCGACCCTCTTAGAGGAAATACTGACCGACTCATTGCCGAATTATCAACAGCAATTAGTGCTTCACAAACAATTATTTTTGCAGCTCATGGACATGGAATGGTTGAAAGGTATGCTGGAATTCTCAGAGGCGCTGATCTTCCTGTGCGAACTGTCGAATCCCTTGTCGCCGAACCCACACGAGGTACTGTTAACATCACAACAACGCCTATTGCGCACGGCTTCTCATATCCAGATTGTGAACTCCTGTTTATTACTGAGAGAGACTTATCGGGATCTAAAGGCGCAATTCAAAGTGGCGAAAAACTTCCTTCCAAGCGCAAGGCCACGATTGATCCACTTGAATTAAAAACTGGCGACTTTGTCGTTCACGAACAACATGGAATTGGAAGATATGTTGAGTTAATTCAGCGCACAGTCGCAGGGGTCACGCGCGAATACCTAGTTCTAGAATATGCCTCAGCCAAACGAGGACAACCAGGTGATCGAGTTTTCGTTCCCACCGATTCACTTGAGCTTGTTAGTAAATACATTGGTGGAGAGACTCCCACAATTCACCGCATTGGAAGCGGAGAATGGCAAAAAGCGAAGAGCCGTGCTCGAAAAGCAGTACGGCAAATTGCAGGTGAACTCATCAGGCTCTATGCCGCGCGAACATCTTCACCCGGATATGCCTTTTCGCCTGACACTCCTTGGCAGCGCGAACTCGAGGATGCGTTTTCATATATTGAAACACCTGACCAACTTTCTACCATCGAAGAAGTAAAGCGAGATATGGAACGTCCGTATCCAATGGATCGAATTATTTGCGGCGATGTGGGTTATGGAAAAACTGAAATTGCAATACGCGCAGCTTTCAAAGCTGTCCAAGATGGAAAGCAAGTTGCAGTACTCGTTCCAACGACACTTCTTGTGCAACAGCATTCAAATACATTTGAACAGAGATATTCAGGATTTCCGATAAAGGTCGCGGGGCTCTCTCGATTTAATACAGCAAAAGAGAGCAAAGAAGTCATTACGCATTTGGCTTCAGGAGCCCTGGATATTGTTATTGGTACACATCGATTGCTTTCCAATGATGTGATTTTCAAAGACTTAGGTCTTGTCATAGTTGATGAGGAACAGCGTTTTGGTGTAGAACAGAAAGAATCGCTTAAAAAGCTTCGAACTACTGTGGATGTACTAGCCATGTCTGCGACTCCAATTCCACGCACACTGGAAATGGCCGTGACGGGCATTCGTGAAATGTCGACCATTACAACGCCCCCAGAAGAGCGACATCCAATTTTGACCTATGTAGGCCCAAGTGAAGAAGCACAAATTGCAGCTGCCATTCATCGCGAACTTCTACGCGATGGGCAGATTTTTTATATCCATAATCGTGTGGAATCAATTGATCGTACTGCGGCGAGACTTTCGGAGTTAGTGCCCGAAGCGCGCATTAGGATCGCCCACGGGCAGATGAGTGAAGGGGAACTTGAAGATGTGATTCTTGGTTTTTGGAATCGCGATTTTGATGTGCTTGTCTGTACGACGATTGTGGAAAGCGGACTAGACATTGCGAATGCAAATACCCTGATAGTTGAACGAGCTGATCGATTTGGCCTCTCACAACTTCACCAATTACGTGGTCGCGTTGGCCGTGGTCGCGAACGCGCATATGCATATTTTCTGTATCCAGCTGACCAGCCGTTGTCGGAACTCGCTCATGATCGATTAAAAACTATTGCAGCCAATACCGAACTGGGTGCAGGAATGCGAGTAGCTCTTAAGGATCTTGAGATTCGTGGCGCAGGAAATCTTTTGGGTGGAGAGCAGTCGGGCCACATCGCAGATGTTGGATTTGATTTATACATGCGCATGGTGGGAGAGGCCGTACAAGATTTCAAGAGTGGAATTATTGAGACCGAAGAACCTAATCATGAATGCAAAGTGGAACTTCCAATTAATGCGCACTTGTCACACGATTACGTTCCTGGGGAACGCCTTCGCCTTGATCTCTATCGCCGACTAGCTGATGTTCGTATCGATGATGATGTTGAATCTATTCGCGCAGAATTAGTTGATCGTTTCGGTCCACTCCCAGAAGAAGCACAGGTACTACTTGGCGTTGCGGCGCTGCGAGCACACGCAAAGTCGGCTCAACTTCGCGAAGTTGTTATTCAAGGGAAATTCCTTCGTCTTGCTCCACTTGCACTCCCCGAATCACGCCAACTGCGATTGACTCGGATGTATCCCGGGTCACTCTATAAAGGGGCCACCTCGACTGTTTTAGTTGCAATGCCCAAGAGTGCTTCGTGGAGCCCGTCAGAAAGTGGTCCTGAGATGGTGGATACTTCTCTTCTGGCCTGGGTAACACAGGCCGTGAGCCAACTGGCACCAAATGCGAAAGAGAGTTCATCGTGAAGAAAATAATTGCTCTTACAAGTGTCATCGCAACCCTTTTGTTATCAGGTTGCTCGCAAGTAGGCGCCGCAGCAACAGTTGGTAATACAAAAATTTCACAGGCTACGGTTCAAGCAAGTATCGATTCTATTTTGGCAGAACGTGCAAAGATCGATACATCTCAAATGCAATTGGAGATTGGCGAAGATCTCAATCGTTCGCAACTACGTTTGCACCTTCTTTCACAAATTCTCAATGATGTTTCTAAAAAAGTGAAGATGACTGTTTCAAAAGCTGAAATTGATACACGACGAGCAAGCATTCTGGAGCAAGTTGGCGGAGTCGAGAAACTTCCTACGGCTCTCGTTGGTGCCGGAATTTCTCCTCTGGACTTTGACTTGTACCTCCAGAGCATCATCATCTCTGACAAGTTAAGCCAAGCGTTGACTGCCTCTGGTGTTGCAGAAGCTGACATTGGAACTCAGATTCAAAAACTAGTCGTTGATATGGCAAATGAAGAAAAAGTTGTCGTTAACCCACGTTACGGCGTTTGGGATGCGGTCAATGCAAACATCGTTGCAACTGATGCTGCAGGTTCTGCAGTTACTCCAGCGACCAAGTAATACTCTCGTATGAGCACTTCATACCTCCAACGCCTTGTTGAGGTAATGGATCAGTTGCGCGCACCAGATGGATGTCCCTGGGATGCCGAACAGACCCATGAATCACTCATAAAATATTTACTTGAAGAATCCTACGAATTTATCGACACCGTAGAAAGTAATGATCGAACGGGTATGCAAGAAGAACTCGGCGATCTTCTCTTGCAGGTGTATTTTCATTCTCGAATTGCGCAGGAGCATCCAACCCAGCCTTTTGGGATTGAAGATGTCGCGCAAACAATTACTGAGAAATTAATTAATCGTCACCCGCATGTTTTTGGTGGCACTTCGGTGACTGGCACTGAAGAAGTAGTTGCAAATTGGGAAGAAATAAAAGCGGCAGAGAAGGGCCGGACATCTGCTCTCGATGGCGTTGCACTGTCGCAACCGGCTCTCTCGTTGGTAAATAAACTTCTATACAGGGCCGAAAAATACAAGGTCAATCTTCAGATTCCTACTCAGCCAAACCACGACGAGGTCGCATCAGATGCGTCGGTAGGTGAAGCACTGTTGGCCGTCATAGCGTGGGCCCACGCCAGTGGAATTGATCCGGAGAACGCCCTTCGAAAGAGGGCGATTGAAATAATGAGCGAAATTTCTGCCGAAGAGGCACGGTAGGATTAGCACTTACCCGAAGGAGATTTACTGTGGCAATTATTGAAGCAATCGGCGCTCGTGAAATTCTTGATTCCCGTGGAAATCCAACGGTTGAAGTCGAAATCGAATTAGAAGACGGAACCCAGGCTCGCGCAGCAGTTCCAAGCGGGGCATCAACTGGAGCGTTTGAAGCATCTGAACTTCGTGACGGTGGATCTCGCTACCTTGGTAAAGGTGTTGAAAAAGCTGTTGCATTCGTCAACAATGAAATTGCAGAAGCAATCATTGGTTTTGATGCTCAAGATCAAAGAATCATTGATGCCGAAATGATCGCACTTGATGGGACTCCTAATAAATCAAAACTTGGAGCCAATTCAATTTTGGGTGTGTCGCTTGCGGTTGCTAAAGCCTCGGCAGAAAGCGCCGACTTGTCACTCTTTCGCTATCTAGGTGGCCCAAATGCACATATCTTGCCTGTGCCCATGATGAACATTCTCAATGGCGGAGCCCACGCTGATACAAATGTGGACATTCAAGAATTTATGATCGCACCAATAGGCGCACCAACATTTCGCGAGTCACTTCGCTGGGGTGCAGAGATTTATCACGCCTTAAAATCAGTTCTTAAGAAGCGTGGCCTTGCAACGAGCGTCGGTGACGAAGGTGGCTTTGCGCCAAACCTCGAAAGCAATCGCGCGGCACTTGATCTCATCATCGAAGCTATTTCAATGACAGGACTAAAGCCTGGTCAAGACATTGGTCTAGCAATGGATGTTGCAGCAACAGAATTTCACGAAAATGGAAAGTACAAATTCGAAGGCGCTCTCAAGACTTCAGATGAAATGATTTCTTACTACAAGGAATTATTAGATTCATATCCACTCGTATCCATCGAAGATCCACTCAACGAAGAAGACTGGGATGGTTGGCAATCAATGACTTCTTCGCTTGGATCGCGAGTTCAAATCGTGGGCGATGATTTATTTGTAACTAATCCAATTCGCCTCAAGCGCGGTATTGATTCCTCAACTGCCAACTCACTTCTCGTGAAAGTTAATCAAATCGGTACGTTGACTGAAACTCTTGATGCTGTCGAGATGGCTCATCGCGCTCATTACACAAGCATGTTAAGCCATCGATCAGGCGAAACAGAAGACACAACAATTGCTGACCTAGCGGTTGCAACTAATTGTGGACAAATCAAAACCGGTGCACCTGCACGTACAGAGCGCGTTGCTAAATACAACCAACTTCTTCGCATTGAAGAAGAATTAGCAGATGGCGCAATCTACGCAGGTCGAAGCGCTTTTCCTCGCTTTAAGGGATAAGTAATGGCTCGTCGTCGTCTTAACTTCTCTCGTCGACGTAGCAATAGTCGTGCATTTGCGCTGGCTGGAATTCTCTTCGTCCTTGCCATAACGATTGCTCCACCCATCAAGCACTACATCACTCAACGCGCTCAAATAAATGCGCTGCAGAATCAGTACGAGACTACTAACGCTGCACTTGCACAAGCGCGTCGCGATCTACAACTTTGGCGCGATCCAGAATACGTTGCATCCCAAGCACGTTCGCGTTTACATTTTGTATTGCCCGGTGAACGCCAATACATCATCAGTGATCCAACCGCACCACAAGAAAAAATTTCAACAAGCGTTCCGGAGAAAGACCTTCCTGTTGGTCAACCGTGGTACCTGCGATTGATTGCATCTATTACTGAAATTCAAACCAAGTGAGTTCAATTCAACCTGGCGATCTTGAATGTATTGAATTTCAATTAGGACGCACTCCTCGTGATGTCCACGAAATCGCCTACCGTTGCCCATGCGGAAAACCGGCAGTAGTTCAAACTCCACCACGACTAAGTGATGGCACGCCTTTTCCCACTTTCTATTACGCCACATGTCCTCGACTTACCGGAGCAATTTCAACCCTTGAATCCTCTGGACTTATGGCAGAGATGAATAATCGCCTTGAAAGCGATGCCGAACTTGCACGTGAGTACAGAAAAGCTCACGAGGCATACCTTTCAGATAGAGATGCACTTGGAATAGACGTTGAAGAAGTGAAAAATATTTCGGCTGGGGGCATGCCAACACGAGTGAAATGTCTTCACTCTCTCGTTGCTCATTCACTTGGTGCAGGCTCAGGGATCAATCCACTAGGTGATGAAGCACTTGCAGCACTTCCACAATGGTGGCTTGATCAACCCTGTAGCACCGAGGTTGAAAAATGAGAGTTGCAGCCATAGATTGTGGAACAAATTCAATTCGTTTATTAATCGCCGATATCGAGGGTGAAAATTTTCACGAAATTTTCCGCACCATGGAAATTGTTCGACTGGGACAAGGCGTTGATAAGACTGGTGAATTTCATCCCGATGCGATTACTCGCACACTGGCCGCGGTCGATATCTTCGCAAAGGAAATTTCGCGCCGAGGAGTTGAAAAGATCCGATTCTGCGCAACAAGTGCAACGCGAGATGCTAAAAATCGTGATTTATTTATCGATGGCGTTAAAGAGCGCCTTGGCATTGAACCCGAAGTAATCTCTGGCGAAGAAGAAGCATCGCTCTCCTTTATTGGCGCCACTCGCGATTTTAAAGAATCCGATGGCCCATTCTTGGTTGTTGATATTGGTGGGGGATCCACCGAATTTGTGTACGGAACGACGCATGTTGAATTTGCAAAGAGCGTTGATATTGGATGCGTTCGAATGACTGAGCGAAATTTCCATTCAGACCCACCAACTGCGCAAGAGGTTGAAAACGCCCGCGCAGATATTCAAGAAGCAATTGCCAGCGCGGCTGCAGTAGTGCCCATAACTCAAGCTAAAACGCTTATCGCAGTAGCTGGCACAGCGACTTCAGTTGCTGCAGCATCCCTCGGTCTCGACTCATATGACCGCTACGCGATTCACTTAGCGCGAGTATCAGCTGAGAGCACCCACGCTGTTTCGCAGAAATTTCAAACTATGACACCAGATGATCGGGCACGCGTTGGATTTCTCCATCCAGGTCGAGCAGATGTTTTCGCCGCCGGCTCCCTAGTACTTTCAGAAATTATGAAAGCCACGGGTGCAAAGGAATTTGTTGCTTCAGAATCAGATATTTTAGATGGGATGGCTTGGTCACTTGTCTAAAGCAAAAAATCTTCGCCTTCTACAAAAAGAAATAATTAACTGTCATGCATGTCCTCGATTAGTAGAGTGGCGTGAAGAAATCGCTCACGTAAAAAGAAAATCCTATGCAGATCAGAATTATTGGGGAAAACCTATTCCTGGATTTGGGTCAGAATCGCCACGGATGTTGATCATCGGATTAGCGCCAGGTGCTCACGGTGCTAATCGCACAGGGCGCGTATTTACGGGAGATTCTTCGGGAGATTGGCTATACGGTTCGCTCCATCGATTAGGGCTTGCAAAAATTGCGACAAGTATTTCCCGTGACGATGGACAAGAACTCTTTGGAGTAAGAATTTCCACGGCTGTTCGATGCGCCCCACCTAATAATAAACCAACAACGCAAGAGCGTGATGAATGCGGGCATTTTTTTAATCGCGAACTTGCGCTCATCGAACCCTCAATAAAATCATTTGTAGCACTTGGCTCATTTGCTTGGACCGCTCTTTTCAAAGGGTTACACGATCTAGGGCATCAAGTAAAAGCTCCAAAATTTGCACATAGTGCCTCACTCAAATACACGCACGAGGGAACCGAATATCTAGTTATTGCGAGTTATCACCCCAGTCAACAAAATACATTCACTGGAAAATTAACCCGCCCGATGTTGGATTCCGTGCTTCGCAAAGCTGCCAAATTTTGCGCTTTACCCCCTCGTATCTGAAGTACACTCAGGCGTTATTACACGTGGCCCCGATAGCCCAATGGCAGAGGCAGAGGACTTAAAATCCTCCCAGTGTGGGTTCGACCCCCACTCGGGGCACTG
>CAFBSG010000008.1_pt1 | contig 65635 bp, 66 predicted proteins | sample 7270301 | NCBI WGS metagenome assembly CAFBSG01 (sample SAMEA6814059, study PRJEB35770) | freshwater metagenome | biome: Freshwater; feature: Freshwater reservoir; material: water | place: Czech Republic | collected 2017-05-23 | depth 30m m | reverse complement strand
TTTACTGCTCCGAGCCAAATTTCGTTTATGCGTTTGCAACCACATCGATGGAGTGCGGGCGGTATTTGTATCGCAAAGGAGAATCGCGAGGCGCTTTTGCGTATTTGTCCGCAAATTAAATTCGCGCATCAAGATCAGGCCAAGAGTTTTAATGTGGAATATCGCGCAGCCGATGCCACTGCTAATCCATGGATTGTTTTGGGTGCTTTGATTCATGCAATGACTGAAGGGTTGCGCCTTCGACTAGCTATCGAGCGCGTTATAGATGCCGAACTCGATACGGTGGAAGGCATAACGCCACTGCCTGAAAGCTTGGAGAAGGCCCTTGAGTATTTATCGCGCGATCTCGATGTGCAAGGGTGGTTTGACCCTGACATGCTTTCTACCTTCATTGGTATCCGTGCCAGTGAAGCTGCCGAAATGAAAGACCTCACCCCCGAAGAAAGGTGCGCCCGTTATGTCAGCGTCTACTGAAGAGCTCCGCGAACATATTGAGGCGATTAAACTCACCGATCACCATGTGCACGGCGTAGTGCGAGAAAACCCAACACCTGAAAATTTTGCGAACATGATCACTGAATCAGATCGCACACCAAAGTCGGTGCACGAGGCGATGGAGACTCAAGTTGGTTTTGCTACCCGTCGCTGGTGCGCACCGCTATTGGGTCTTGCCGCTCATGCAAGCGCTGATGAATATTTCGCACGCCGCATCGAACTCGGTAGTGATCACGTAAATCGCACGCTTCTCACAGCTGCTGGAATTTCGCACTATCTGATTGAGACGGGATATCGCGGCGATGAAATCCATGGAGTCGATGGAATGCGCGAACTCACTGGATCAAAAGTTGATGAAGTTATTCGCTTGGAAACTTTGGCTCAATTTCATGCCGAGACTAGTGGAACAACAGCGCAAGATTTCAGTGCAACATTTGCCACCTTCTTGGCCGAGAAAGCGCGCACGGCAGTGGGACTTAAAAGTATTGCCGCCTATCGCATTGGGTTGGATTTTGACCCAACGCGTCCGAGTGAACTAGAGGTGCGCACTGCACTTGGACAATGGTTTCAAGATATTGCCAAAGATTCGAGTACGCGTTTGATGGATCCCATCATTATTCGCCACGTTATTTGGCAGGGCATTGATTTGGGTCTACCCATCCAATTTCATATTGGATATGGCGATCCGGACCTTAATTTGCATAAGTGCGATCCGCTATTGATGACAGAGCTCATTCGCATGACGGAAAAACTCAACGTGCCAATCATGTTGTTGCACAATTATCCATACCAACGGAACGCGGGATATTTGGCACAAATGTTTCGCAATGTATTTATTGATGTGGGCCTTGCAATTAACTATGCCGGGGCTCGTTCGCCAGAAATTATTGCCGAGTCCCTTGAGCTCGCACCCTTTAGGAAAATTTTGTTCTCATCCGATGCGTGGGGATTACCAGAACTGACCTACCTTGGCACTCGACTCTTTCGCAATGGCCTGACTGAAGTACTCGGCGCGTGGGTCGATAAGGGCGAATGGTCACTTACCGATGCAAAGAGGGTCAGTACCGCAATCGGTACCGAGAATTCGATTCGCGCATATTCCCTCAAGGGCTAGATTTGCGCCTATGAAAAATATTCTCAGCCAGTCCATGGCACGCCGAGGTGTTCTTGCAGTCATCCCAGCTTCAGTTATCGCGCTCTTTTTAGGCGATGGTGCAAGTGCGGCCGATGCTCCAAAACTCAAGTGCACAAAGGTCGGACAGAGCGTTATTTATCGCAACAAGAAATTCACATGTGTGAAAAAGAATTCAAAACTAGTCTGGAATAAAGGCGTTCCGGTTAAAGCCAGCGCTTCACCCAAAGCTTCTGCGAGCGCCTCAGCATCCACATCCACGCCATCGACTCCTACTGATCAAGTCAAGGTGGCGCAGTCTGGCGATGTTGCAGAGGGTGGATCGAAAGTGGTCACTGTTTCAGGCAAACCTGTAGTTCTTTCGCGATCAGGTGGAAATCTCACAGCGCTTAACGGTGCATGCACACATCAAAACTGCGCTGTCGAACCATCAGGAAAAATATTGGTCTGTCCATGTCACCAATCGAAATTTGATTGGCTTACAGGAGCCGTGAAGCAAGGACCAGCAACGCGCGCACTTCCAAAGTATGAAGTCAGTGAAAACGCAGGAGCTATCTACGTAAAGATTTAGCGAATACTGCGCATAACGGCGGTGACTTTGCCCAAGATCTCGCACTGGTCGCCATCGATAGGCGCAAATGAATCATTAGCTGGCAATAACCAGATGTGACCATTTTTGCGTGAGAAAGTTTTTACAGTTGCTTCGCCATCAATCATCGCTGCAACGATTTCACCGTTGTTGCAATCTTTCTGCGAACGAATGACAACATAATCGCCATCGCAAATTGCGGCATCAATCATTGATTCGCCAACAACTTTAAGCATGAAGAGATCACCTGTTCCAACGAGGGATTGTGGAAATGGGAATGTTTCTTCTACTTCTTGCTCGGCGGTAATCGGACCACCAGCTGCGATGCGACCAACCAATGGAACCAAACGAGTGGCATCAACAGGCGCTGAATTCTCAGCTGTCTTCTCCTCAGGTAACAACACTTCTAGCGCGCGTCCACGTGTGGGGTCGCGGCGGATGAAACCTTTCTTCTCCAAGGTCTCGAGCTGATATTTCACCGAAGCAGGGGAGGCAAGGCCCGCGGCCTGGCCAATCTCGCGCATGCTGGGTGGATAGCCGTTGGTATCAAGGGCTTCCTTGATCGCGGTCAGGATCTTGAGTTGGCGGGCGGTGAGCCCTGATTCACCGGCGGGGCTATCGGGAAGCTCGGTGATGGTGGCAGATACGGGGGAGGTTTTCTTCGATGTGCTCATAAGAGATAAGGGTAGGCCACGATGGGAAAAAATTCAAACACCTGTTCGAAAAAATGTTGCAATTGTCAGTGGTGGGGTGTTTAATATGGCTATATCGAACAAGTGTTCGAAAACCTTCCCCAAGGTTTACATCAGGTAGCAGGAGAGATGACCATGAGTACAATCGCGATAAACACAGTGTCTAGCACTACTTTGAGAGCTTCCAATCCGTCCGGCACACTTACTCGCCGTGGACGCTTAGCGCGATTTCTCGTGGTTCTTTCCCTCTCCATTGCCATGGTGGCAAGTTTTGCTCTCAAGGCCGGAGCGGGCGATGTTGCTGGTCCATCAGCGGCTGGCAGCTATGTGGTCCTGACTGTGGCCCCTGGAGATTCCATCTGGTCGATCGCAACTGCGATGGCTGATGGTTCAGATGTACGCGCAATGGTCGATGAGATCATCACCGTGAACTCTCTTGGCGCTGGCGACTTACTTGCTGGGCAGAAGATTCGCATTCCCCTTCGTTAGGATGCTGCGCACTTTTTAAATAAACAGTTCTGGGGGATGGCTAGCTATTTTGAACTAGCCAGGGCGCGACACGCCCTATAAGAATAGATTGTGGCTAAATCACGCGAACTCTCAAGAAATGCTTTACAGTTCCCCCTATATGTAGTGGTCGAAACAGTTAAAACTTCCATAAGTAGTGTTTTTACGGTAGTTTTGTCAGTTCCGCTCACAGATTTCTTTACAGCCAATTGTGAGAAAAAGTGGGACCTAGAAGAGAGGACACGCCGAGATGATTTGCCCGTTCTGCCGACATGATGATTCGCGCGTGGTCGATTCTCGCCCGGTTGAAGAGGGCACACAGATCCGACGTCGTCGCGAATGCCCTGAGTGCGGACAGCGTTTCTCCACACAAGAGGTCGCCCTTCTTAACATTATTAAGCGAAGCGGTGCAACGGAGCCATTTAGCCGTGCAAAGGTTTTGGTCGGCGTACGAAAGGCGTGCCAAGGACGGCCGGTGGATGAGGATGACCTTGTTCTACTGGCTCAACGAGTGGAAGAAACACTTCGCGCAACAGGTCAGGCAGAAATTGAAGCTCAAGAAGTAGGCATGGCCATCTTGGCGCCACTTCGCGAACTCGATGAGGTCGCCTACCTGCGATATGCCTCGGTATACCGTAACTTTACCTCCCTTGAAGATTTCGAAGGCGAGATCGCTTTACTGCGCGCTCTGCCTTCGAGTGCGAATTCCTCCAGCACAGCAACACCGAGCACATCGAAAGAAACGAGTAATTCCCCAATCACTCGTGAAGTAAAAAGCACTGAAAAAGTAGATAGCAATTCCGCAATGCAAAAAATTACAAGCAAGAACTAAAGAAGACGGGGATATACAGATGTCAGATACGGTCATCAACCGACCAGCCAAAACAAAGACCGGCAAAGGTCTTTCAATGGAACGCATTTATACCAATGAGGGTGTGCACCCTTACGATGAAGTGAACTGGGAACGTCGCGACGTTTTGCAGAGCAACTGGAAAACCGGCGAGACTGTTTTCGAACAGCGCGGTGTTGAGTATCCAGACTTCTGGTCAGTAAATGCTTCGACCATTGTTACAACCAAGTATTTCCGCGGCGCAGTAGGTGCTGAAAATCGCGAGTGGTCTCTTAAGCAGGTCATTGATCGCGTTGTACTTACCTACACAAAAGCAGGAAAAGAATATGGATATTTTGCAACTGATAAAGATGCAGAAATCTTTGAGCACGAACTTACACATATGCTCTTGCACCAAATCTTTAGCTTTAACTCCCCAGTCTGGTTTAACGTTGGAACGAATTCACCACAGCAAGTAAGCGCATGCTTTATCTTGTCGGTTGATGACACGATGGAAAGCATTCTTAACTGGTACCGCGAAGAAGGAATGATCTTCAAAGGCGGATCAGGTGCTGGATTAAACTTGTCACGTATTCGTTCATCAAAAGAGCTACTCAAATCAGGTGGAACAGCCTCAGGCCCAGTTTCATTTATGCGTGGCGCAGATGCATCGGCTGGAACAATCAAGTCTGGTGGCGCAACCCGTCGCGCAGCCAAGATGGTTGTTCTAGATGTAGATCATCCAGATATCGAAGAATTCATTGAGACCAAAGTGTCAGAAGAGCAGAAGATCCGCGCTCTTCGCGATGCAGGGTTTGATATGGACCTGGGTGGAAAAGACATCATCTCTGTTCAGTATCAAAATGCTAACAACTCAGTTCGAGTATCAGATGAATTCATGCGCGCTGTTGAAAAGGGCGAAGAGTTCGGACTCAAGGCTCGTTCAACTGGCGAAATTATTGAAAAAGTTGATGCACGTACCTTATTTACCAAGATGGCAGAAGCCGCATGGGCATGTGCTGATCCTGGAATTCAATATGACGACACCATCAATGATTGGCACACAAACCCAGAGACAGGTCGCATTAATGCCTCCAATCCTTGCTCTGAGTACATGTCACTTGATAACTCATCATGTAACTTGGCATCACTGAACTTGATGAAGTTCCTCAAGAGCGATGGTTCATTTGATGCAAAGACATTTGGTAGAGCTGCTGAAATGATCATCACTGCGATGGATATTTCAATCTGCTTCGCTGATTTCCCAACAGAGGCAATCGGCGACACCACAAAGGCCTATCGCCAACTTGGAATCGGATACGCAAACCTTGGTGCTCTTTTGATGGCATCAGGACTTGCATACGATTCAGATGGCGGTCGCGCACTTGCCGGTGCAATCACATCACTGATGACTGGTATTACATACAAGCGCTCTGCAGAACTCGCTGGCATTGTTGGTGCCTACGATGGATTTGCACGTAACGCACAAGCTCATGCTCGCGTCATGCGCAAGCATGCATCAGCTTCATCTGCGGCCAAGTCAGAGACAACACTTGATCGTGATGTATGGACAGAGGCTAATAAGGCATGGGATTCATGTCTTGCAACAGGAGATAAGAATGGATGGCGCAATGCGCAGATCTCAGTTCTTGCTCCAACAGGAACAATTGGCTTGATGATGGATTGCGATACAACTGGTATCGAACCTGACTTCTCACTCGTTAAGTTTAAGAAGCTCGTCGGTGGCGGTTCAATGCAGATTGTGAACCAGACAGTTCCAGCAGCTCTTCGCAAACTTGGATATACAGAAGAGACAATCGAAGCAATCGTCGAATTCATTGCAGCTAATGGCCACGTCATTGATGCACCAGGACTCAAGCTTGAGCACTACGACGTCTTTGACTGCGCGCTCGGTGCACGTTCAATTGCGCCAATGGGCCACGTACGAATGATGGCTGCATGCCAACCATTCCTTTCAGGTGCGATCTCAAAGACTGTCAACCTTCCAGAAGATGCAACTGTGGAAGAAGTGGAAGAGGTCTACTACCAAGGATGGAAGCTTGGCGTAAAAGCACTTGCTGTCTATCGTGATAATTGCAAGGTTGGTCAGCCACTCTCTGATGGCAAGGCGAAGAAGAAAGATGCAACCGTTGAAGCTGCAGTAATTGCTGCTCCAGTTCGTAAGCGTCTTCCAAAATCTCGCCCAGCTACAACTACATCGTTCTCAGTGGGCGGTGCAGAGGGTTACATGACTGCTGGTGCTTATGCAGATGGCACACTCGGTGAAGTATTCTTAAAGCTTGGTAAGCAGGGTTCAACTCTTGCCGGCGTAATGGATGCTTTCTCAATCGCAGTATCAATTGGTTTGCAATACGGCGTACCTCTAGAAACATTTGTAGAGAAGTTCACCAACTTGCGCTTCGAGCCAGCAGGTATGACAGATGATGCAGATATCCGCATGGCGCAATCCATGATGGATTACATCTTCCGTCGTCTAGCTCTTGATTACTTGCCATATGACACTCGTAGCTCAATGGGTCTCTACACTTCATCAGAGCGCCAACGTGCACTCGATACAGGTGAATACACGCAAGATGAGAGCGTAGTTGTTGCACCGGTCGCAGCAGTAACTGCTCCAGCAGCGCCAGTAGCAAAGTCAGTTGAAGTGAAGATCGAAGTTGCTCCTGCAGAGGCAAAGCAGTACGGATCATCAACTGAACTCATGGAGGCTCTCTCGGGAGTCAAAGCTGATGCACCTTTGTGTATGACATGTGGCGTGAAGATGCGTATGTCAGGTGCCTGTTATGTATGCGAAGGATGTGGAAACACATCTGGTTGCTCATAAAAAAATCCTTAAAAAAATCCCCCACACGATCTAATTGTGTGGGGGATTTTTCTTGTATCTACATTTTATTTTTCGCGGCGACCCCAGAAAACCCACATGCTTAAGACTCCAAGAATTAATGCAAACCCAAAGAGCAAATCTTCAGCTGGCGCACTAGCGATTCGTACATCCATAAATGCATCAGGGTTATACATAACAATGGAGCGCGAAGTGAGCCACCAGTTAGTTAGTAATTGAAATGGAAGGATGATTGCATACGAGGTCCAAAACGTTGCGCTTCGGATGAGCTGGCTTTTAATGATGACTAGATCCACGGTGATAGCAGCGATTACTGCGACAACGGCGATTTGGGTATAGATCATCGCTTTTCATCTCCGATAGTCCAATGTTTCTTCACCGCGCGAACAGCTTCGATAGTCATGATTGCAGCGATGGGAATGATGAGAAAGAAAAGAAATTCCTCAAGTGGGATATTAAAGGGTCCAAAGATTCCAAGAATTTGTTTTGGATCGAAATACCAATGACCGCGATTAATGGCGTAGGCATCCCAGATAAGAAATGGAATTGCGATGGGGAGGATACTTTTTATTACTCGTTTCAAGCGGGCAAGAACGCGAACTTTCAAAGCGATTTCAAGCCAGAAAGATCCGACCATGGTGAAAGCAATCATCGCCATGTAACTCCATGCAAGCATTTGCCAATAGTAAAGGCAGGAGAGCGGAAATTACTTATGCAACAAGAATGGAACGCTTAGAAAGGCCCATATAAAAGCCATCAATAACTGTCTCGGGCGCGCGATCAGGTGAGGTTGCAGCGCCCAATGTAATAAAGAGGGGAGTCAGGTGCTCAACGGTTGGGTGGGCGTAGGGCAATCCAGGTGCGAGTTCTCTAAAGTTTGCCAACGTATCCACATCACCTCGGGCGAGTGCTTCTGCAGCCCATGTATCAAAATCAGTAGACCATCCAGGGGCTTGGGCAGTTGGGCTGTAATCGCGAATGTATGGAAGACCATGTGTCATAAAGCCAGAACCGATAATGAGGATGCCTTCATCGCGTAGTGGTTGAAGACGTCGGCCGAGTTCCATTAATCGACCAGGGTCTGAGGTCGGCATCGACATCTGCAAGACCGGAATGTCGGCATCTGGATACATGACGCGAAGTGGCACCCATGCGCCGTGATCGAGCCCGCGCGCACTCTGCGCGATGGGTTCATTAGCTGGCATCAACGCTGCAACCTTTGAAGCAAGGGCGGATGCATCCGGAGTTTTATATGTCATCTCGTAAAACTTTTGCGCAAAACCTCCAAAGTCATAAACCAATGGAGTGCCAGCGCGCGGATTGCTTAAAGTGACAGGTGCGCTTTCCCAGTGGGCCGAGACGATCAAAATCCCGGTAGGACGCGCGATGCTAGAAGAGAGCGCTGCTAATTGCGAGGTCCAGAGCGCATCATCGAGAATCATCGGTGCGCCATGACCAATGTAGAGAGCGGGCATCTGTTGGGTGTTCATGGGATGAGGCTATACCAATGTAGTTGAAATTTCAACTACAAATTGAGGCAGAGATTTTAGGCTCGTGTGCAAGGATTGCCAGATGGCACGCATTGTGATTGCACCGGATTCTTTTAAGGGCAGCGCAACAAGTGGCGAGGCTGCAAACGCTATTGCCAGAGGATGGCGCTCGCTCAGATCAGATGATGAAGTTATCTGTATACCTATGGCCGATGGCGGGGAAGGCACTTTACTTGCGATCGAAGCGGTACAACCAGATGCCGTGCGCACCTATGTAGATGTGATTGGACCAGATGGGCGCGATGTTCGTGCGTATTGGCTACTGGGCAGTGAGGCAACAGCCTATGTCGAACTCGCGCAGAGTTCGGGGCTCACTCTTATGGCCACACGTGATGCGATGGGCGCACACACTTTTGGGTTGGGGCAGGTTCTAGCAAATGCATGTGCAGATGCGCGCGTTCGAAAAATCGTTATCGCACTTGGTGGGTCTGCAAGCACCGATGGAGCAACCGGGGCGCTGGCAGCTTTGGGATATCAATTCCTTGATCGCGAAGGTGTACCAATACCACTGGGTGGGCAATCACTTATAACAATTGATCGCATACTCAATACCAATGTCATTGCGCCACCAGTCGATGGAGTTGTTGCACTCGTTGATGTCAACGCGCCATTACTTGGCGCCAATGGCGCGGCGGCAATCTTCGCTCCACAAAAGGGTGCACGTGATAGCGATGTGATTGCACTTGAAAATGGTCTTCGACATTTCGCTTCCCTTGTAGGTAGGGCAGATTGCGCTGGAAGCGGGGCGGCAGGTGGAAGTGCCTATGGGCTTCGAACATTGTGGGGTGCTGCTCTTGCAAGCGGTGCAGAATTAATTTCGAAGATGACTAACATCGATGACGAGATTCGCAGCGCCGATCTTGTCATTACTGGTGAAGGCCAACTCGACGCGCAAAGTTTTTCAGGAAAAATTCTCGGTGATCTCACTCATCGTGCACACAGTGCAGGAATTGAAATTTATTATTGTGTGGGCGACTATGTAAAAGAAAGTGCCCCCGCAGATTCGGCAGTTTTCACGCTGAAATCACTCGCTCTTTCTAGCCAGGATGCAATGAGTGATGCGATTACGTACTTAGAAATGACTGGGGCAGCGATGGCTAGGAAGTATTCGCTCTCCGTCGGGTCAAGTGACTAGGGTGCACTCATGAGTGAACTTTCGGCGCAGGTACGCGCCGCCCTTGATGCAGCCGTTGCTGCAATTGGTGGGTCGCCGCGCGAGGGCCAAATTGAGATGGCCGAGGCGGTGGCAAATGCGCTTACCGATCGCCATCACTTGATGGTGCAAGCCGGTACCGGTACTGGAAAGTCACTTGCCTACATCGTTCCAGCTCTTGTTCATGGGCGCAAAGTTTTGGTGGCAACTGCAACTTTGGCGCTGCAACGTCAATTGGTCGAGCGCGATCTTCCCGCTGTTGTTCCGGCGCTTGAAAAAGTTTTGGGTCGCGAAATTTCCTATGGAATTTATAAAGGCGTGGGAAATTACATCTGCCAACAAAAAATGAATAGCGAAGACGCCGACCCAGATGGCGAGGTTCTTCTAGAAGTATCTAGCCTTGGAAAAGATGCCAAGCGGTTACATGCCTGGGCGAAAACTCCAGGCGTCTCAGGTGATCGAGACGACGCACCAGATGTTGATCGAAGAGTGTGGGCTGCTAATTCATTGTCAGGGCGTGAATGCGTAGGTGCTGATATGTGCTCTTATGGCACAACATGTTTTGCAGCACTGGCGAAATCGCGGGCGCAAGGCGCAGATATTGTGGTCACTAACCACACCTTGCTCGCTATTGAAATTGTAGATTCACATCCCATCTTGCCTGAAAGAGATGCGGTTATTTTAGATGAAGCTCATGAATTTATGGATCGAACAACCCAAGCAGTCACCGAAGAACTCACTGCCACTCGAGTGATTCGCGCAGCTGCGATGGCTCGCAAACACATGCCGGGCAAGCTTTCAGAGGCTTTCACAAAAGCTGCAGATAACTTTCATGATGCGATGGCCGACTACGGCCAAGATGTTCGTGATAACCCAGCGCGACAAGGACGACTCGAGGAGATCCCATCCTCTCTTGAGGCACCCATTCGAAAAGTACGGGAAGCTGCCGCTGCGATAGTGCAGTTGATTAATGCAGACGAGGAAATTATTGATTCAGATGCAATCGCTGAAAGAGCGCGAGTCAAAGGCGCGGTTTCAGAAGTTAATACAACGGCTGGAAAAATTTTACGACCAGGAGTTGCGCAAGTGCTCTGGTATGAACCAACATTTTCAACTCTGCATCTTGCCCCGTTATCGGTCTCAGCAGTTCTTCGCGCAAATCTTCTAACAAAGACCCCCGTTATTGCTACTTCTGCGACTTTGACAGTGGGTACAGGTTTTGATGCAATGGCTAAGAGCATCGGTTTTGTCGTGGGCTCTGAAGTAGATAGTGAAGCATCTGATTCGGAGGCCGGAGATATTGATCCTTCAAATGTGCAGATGCTCGATGTCGGCTCGCCTTTTGATTTTGCCAACCAGGGTGTTTTGTATTTGCCAAAACATTTACCAGAGCCTGGACGCGATGGTCCAAGCAAGGAAGTTTTAACCGAACTTGGCGAACTCATTGATGCAGCAGGTGGGCGCACGTTGGCGCTATTTAGTTCGTGGCGCGGAGTCGAAGCAGCTGATGCGCATTTGCGCGAAGTGCTTGCTGAATTGCCCATCAAAATCATTACGCAAAAACGAGGCGATGCAGTTGGCCCACTGGTTGAAAGATTTGCAAGTGATGAAACATCAATCCTTCTTGGAACGATGTCACTATGGCAAGGCGTTGATGTTCCAGGGCAGTCATGCATTTTGGTCGCCATTGATCGCATTCCATTTCCGCGCCCTGATGAACCCGTCATGTCCGCGCGCGCTGCAGAAGCTGACGCCTCAGGAGGCAGTGGATTCATGCAGATTTCATTGCCTCGCGCAGCGCTATTGCTGGCGCAAGGGACGGGGCGATTGATTCGATCAGTTGATGATCGAGGAGTTGTCGCCATTCTTGATTCTCGAATTGTGACAAAACGCTATGGAAGTGTCTTACTTAATTCGATGCCACCCCTCTGGCGCACATCTGATACTGCAATCGTGAAAGATTCCCTGCGCCGGCTATCAAAGAAAATGGCAGACTAGTCTCATGCCGCGCATAGAAACTTCAGACCTTGCATCTCACAGGGATTGGCGTCGCGCCCAGCTGATTGAAGCCGCATCAAGCATTGCACTTGAATCAGGGGGCGCTGCAATTACTGTGGCAGCTGTTGCCACTCGCGCGGGACTTTCTCGTACATCGGTCTATGAATATTTTGGAAGTAGCGCCGAACTCACTGCAGATCTTGTCATCGAAGAACTTCACGGCTTTGCACTGATCTTAAAAGATGCCGTGAAAGAGTGCACAGAGCCTTTCTCCTGCATCCAGGCATGGATTGAAGCAGCGCTGACATATATTTCCGATGGGCGACATCTGCTTGCTAAAGCACTCAATGCAACATCGACTCCCGCAAATCGGGCGATGGCAATTGGTCAGGCGCACCGCGCCCTACTGGCCCCGTTAAAAAATAGTTTGGTCCAAGCAGGAGTTGTAGATATCGATCAAGCCCTAGCATTTATTCAAAGCATTACGGATGCTGCTACAAAGAGGATTGAAGCAGGCCGCGATGCCCAGGTTGAAATTACAACAACAACAACCTTTTGCATCAACGGCCTGCGAGCACTCGTTTCTTAGACCTACTTAATACTTATTCTGTAAGTATTTTCAATACTGTTCCACATGCCAGCTTTTGCTGGAGCACTGGCTTTGAGTGTGCATGTACCAACGCGAACTCCGCGAAGAGTATTGCCTTTAACAACGCATGCTCCGCTGGCGCTGTATTTAATTGAAGCGCCAAAGGTTGTCTTTTTGGAGAGCACTGCGCTCCTTTTTGCTTTCAATGTAGTTGGCATTGCCTTGGCAATAATCGTTTGGTTACCCGGAATTAATTTCAATGGAAAATGTGCGGTGACACCGGCAGCACTGGATGTTCCAGCAGAAGTCAGTGCAATATCGCAATATCCACTTCCCTTGAGCGCTGTGACACGAGTGCCATCAAGTGCGCATTCAGGAGCAAGGGAGGCATAAGTCAATGGTGCGCCCGCTTTGGATGTCGCAATGATTAAGGCGGGAGAACGATAGGCAAATTCCACCGGCGTGCGAGTACTTAAAGTTGCCCCACCAAGAGTTGCGGTGATTTCATCTGTTGGAAGTGTTGGCACCACAACGCCACCTGCTTTAAAGGTCAGCGCAATGAATTGATCCTCAGATGTATCACCCTGCACGGTGTGATCAAAGCGCAAGAAAGCTCCGCACATGGAAACTCGGCAATCAACGGCCGTTGTTCCAGATGTAAACATCGCTTGTGGTTTAAAGATGATGTCAGCAGTAGGTGCAAAAGAAGCATGCGAATCATTTGAAATCCAGAGCTCGGCAGCCTTGTTGCACATAGATGGACGAGCACCATCAACGCCAGCCACGCACTCTTGAATGTAGAGGCCACCTTTAGTTGAGAAATTTGATAAAGCAATATGGACAGTTGCAGTGGTGGGATCAAGATTGGTCAATGGGCCACCATTGAAAGTTGTCATCGCGTCAGCGCTGATGGGGGAGAGTAGAAGAGCAAGAACTGCTGCTATTGCAGTGATGCGAGCTATTGGTTTCATAGTGTGTACTTCCTTATTTCGTTGGGGTCTTAGAAAAATTCATAGGGATAAACAAGTCAAAACTTCGATCATCACTTCGAGTGTGATCGGCTCGAACCGTAATTGCGCACTTCACTTTCGCGCAATCAAATTTTCCAATTTTTCGAAGGATTGTCAGAGTGGCCTGAAAACGACCTCCGGCAATAAAGGGAAGAGCAAGCCCGACTCCATAGGGTGGTGGATTGGAAGAAATCCAGTACGAGGCATTTGCAATTCCAGATTTATTTATTCCGCCACCGCAGGGAGTTGGCGCAGATCCTTTTTTGGGTACTACGCAAAACCCAAGATAAATTCCAACGGTCTCATCAAAATTCTCACCTGTTACTTTGACTCGCGCTCCATTGGTGACGAGAGTTTTCGACGCAGCAAGTACTTGCCCTGCAGGTCCGGAAATACTTTTCCGTGATGACGCGTGTGCTTCTGCGCAGGAGAAGAGAAGAAATACGCAAATAACTACTGCCACATTTCTCGCCCTCATAGTTCATAACAGTAGAACGCGGACCCGATGGCCTTATCCGACAACACAGTGATACATGTCGGCTAAATCGCTGAGAGAATAGAAACATGAGGAAAGTGCATCTGCTCATTGCAACGCTCATGCTGTGTGTGTTGAGTGGGTGCGGGGGAGAGCCTCGAGTCGATAGTGCTCAGATTCACGATAGTGATGTCACAAGTGTCACACTGAGTGCAGACGAAATATCTCTAGAGGTTCCCACGAGTAAGCGAGTAATTGCATTGGCTAACGGAGCAGCGGAGATTGTTGCAGCCCTGGGATTAAAAAATATTCTCGTAGGACGTGACATTGCAAGTACTGATGCGCAACTGCTCTCCGTTCCTATCGTCACCTCAGGCCATCAAGTAATTCCTGAAAAAATTATTGCTGCACATCCCGATGTTGTCCTCATTGATGCATCGACTGGACCGCAAAGTGCGATTGATCAAATAGTTGCTTCAGGAATCTCGGTGAAAAAAATTCCTGAAAGCTGGACTCTTGTCGATATCTCTCCCAAAGTACTAGCAATCGGAGACGCCCTCGGTGTTTCATCTGGCGCTACAGCGCTCAATACTCGTATACAAGCGGAGATTCAGCGAGCAAGTGTTCATATGAAAAAAGCACCGCGCATGGTCTTTTTATATCTTCGCGGAACAAGTTCTATTTACCTTATGGGCGGCCCAGGGTCTGGAGCAGATTCTTTACTTGATGCTATTGGCGCCCGTGATGTGGGAGCCGAGGTTATGCCTCATCCGTTCAATACTCTTACTGCTGAAGCTCTTGCTCAAATTAATCCCGAAATCATTCTGGTCATGACAAAAGGACTCGAATCAGTAGGAGGCGTTACAGGTCTGGTTGCATTACCTGGCGTGGGTCAAACGGATGCGGGTAAGAACTCTCGCATCATCGCAGTTGATGATTCATTGCTCTTATCTTTTGGACCGCGAACTCCATCGATGCTTGCACTTCTGTCGAAAGAAATAATGAAGGTAGCTGCCTAATGCATAGAGTGAGCAGTAGGCGAGGGGCATTTGTAAGCATCGCTATTTTGCTGGCGCTCATTTCTATTTCCTTTACTCTCGGAGCAGCCCACGTCGATAACGTGTGGAACGTGCTTCTTCATCCAATGCGACACAGTGACCAAAGCGGACACGACATTATTTGGAATATTCGCTTTCCGCGCATAGTTGCGGCGCTACTTATTGGCGCGACTCTTGGAGCAGCAGGTGTGATGGCGCAAGGCGCGTGCAACAACCCATTAGCGGAGCCATCCATTCTTGGAACATCGGCTGGAGCTGCAACAGGGGTGTTACTTGGAGTTTTAGTTGGCGCAGTATCGATTGGTTCATTCGGCGCTGTCGTGTGCGGCGCCCTCGGTGGATTTCTTGCAACAATGCTTACCTTCACATTGGCATCGCGTCGATCGAGTGCGTCAAGCATGACTCTGGTCATCGTTGGAATCGCAGTATCGGCAATGCTGGCAGCAGTTGTTGGTGTTGCAACATCGATTGCCTCTCGAGCAGATGCCCGATCACTTTCTTTTTGGAACTTCGGGTCTATGGCACTTGTTACAAATAAAGATCTCATCGCTCTTGCGGTATCCGTTGTAGCTGGACTCATTATTGCTGCACGAATTGCGCCTTCACTTGATGTTCTCTCTCTTGGAGATGACTCCGCACGGCATCGTGGGTTTGATTCCCGCATCATCAGATTTGTTGCTCTCGGTGCTCTCTCACTCCTCGTCGGTGCATCCGTGAGCACTGTTGGATCGATTGCCTTTGTTGGTTTAGCTGCGCCGCACATTGCGCGATTTCTCTATGGTCCAACCAATCGCACTGTGTTGTTTCACGGCGCACTTATCGGCGCTGCCATAGTCCTCGCTGCCGATACCGCAGCTCGCACTGTGGCAAGCCCTAATGAATTACCTATCGGATTATTGACTTCACTTATCGGCGCGCCAGTGTTGATTGCGCTTGTAAGTACCCGAAGTTCAGTGTGGAAAATTTCATGATCGAAGTCAAAGATGTAAGTATCCACCGAGATGGTGTTGCAGTCATTGAGCACATCTCTTTTACGGCGCACCCAGGAAACATCACTGCCATTATCGGTCCCAATGGTGTTGGAAAAAGCTCTTTAATTGCAGCCCTCTCAGGAGATATTCCAATCGCTTCGGGATCAATTTCCATTGGTGGCGCACCACTTGAAAACCTGAGCATCACAGAGGCTGCGCAATTGCGCGCTGTTGTGCCTCAAAGTCAAAGATTCGCACTTGCCTACACGGTGCGTGAAATTCTGGAAATGGCTGGCACGCATGATGATGTTCAAATTGCATTGGAAGTGCTGGAGATTGACAATCTAGCTAACCGATTTGTTTCCACTCTTTCAGGGGGCGAACAACAGCGTGTCTCTATCGCCTGCGCCCTGAGTCAGTCAACGCCGATTTTGATTGCCGATGAACCGTTGGCATCTCAAGATGCGCACAGCGTTGAAGTTATTAAAGATGTATTTCGAGAATTAGCCCAACTCGGCTCAACAATTATTTTTGTAGCTCACATCCCACGCTTACAGTTGGAGTGGGTCGATCAGATCATCGAGATTGGCAATTAAGGCTTTTATTGCTGGCCACGATTTAATGAAACTCGGATGAAGCGTCATTGCATCAATTTTTTCTATCTCCACCCAACGCACTTCATGTGATTCATCGTTGACTTCGTGGGCAATGAGTTTATTAGTGGCGCGAGCAATCACTGTGTCATAGCGCCAGTTGCCATGATTATCTTCGTGGATTACAAGAGGGGTGAGGAATTCTGGTTCTATCCCAGTTTCCTCAATTGCTTCGCGAATTGCGCCATCAATGATTGTTTCGTGAGAGTCACGAGCACCACCTGGAATACCCCATGTATCTCCGTTATGCACCCACGGTGCGCGGTGCTGAAGCAAAATCGTTGCGTCCCGAATAATCATTAATCCAGCAGCGCCGTGGAGTCCCCAATGGCGATTGCCGCAGTCGCAATCGACCCAGCCATCTCCATCGCGCGCAACCATGGTTCTAGAGTGGCATATCTATCCACACCTTCGCACCACGAATTTATGCGTCCTCCAACAGATATTTAGCCTTGCGACTTATGAATCTACCTATGAAATACCTGCTCATCTCCTCACTCCTCATCACGTCGGCGCCACTTACTCATGCAAGCGGGGCTACTGATTGCGCAACCACCGCCTGCATTGACGTATTTACTCAAGATGGCAAAATCATTATTACCGGCAAGAAAGGAAGCGCCAAGAAGACAACAACAGTGAAGAAACCTGTCACTAAGAAAATCATCGTGAAGAAACCTGTGGTCAAAAAACCAGTTGTTAAGAAACCAATTATTAAAAAACCAGTGGTTCGCAAACCATATGTGAGAAAACCGGCTATGAAGAAGAAAAAGATTGCCAAACCTACGTCAGCCATTATTTCTCTGGCTGACCGACTTGAGAAAGCGATACCAACTGGTGGGGTGGCTTATCAACCTGATTTTGAACCACTTGTGAGAGTGCCAGTATTTTTTTGGTCAGATTTACCCACGACCTATGTTCAACGATTTAACATCATTGGTGAAGTAGTCGATGTCACCTTGCACCCATCTTTTACGTGGTCATTTGGTGATGGAGGAGTTCAATCCACAACAGATCCTGGTGGCCCTTATCCCAATGGAGGAATTCGCCATGCCTATCTTCAACCCGGAACGTATGTAGTCACCCTCCTTGCAACGTGGGGCGGGACATGGAGCAATAACGGAACCATCAGAGCAGTTACTGGTCGCATCAAAACAATTCGCGTCACAACCCTCAAAGTTGTCAGCGCCCCTACTCGTTTTATGAACTGAGGAAATTCTTATGACAACTGCCCTAAACTATTTTGATGGAACTTTCGATGATCAAGTTTCATCCTTTGCAATCGATAGCCAGAGCGATGACCTCAACTCCATGCAACAAGATGGGGCTAAATCAATAGTTGATTTAGCTGGGGAATATATGAGCACAACGCCCTGTACGAATTTCGCACTGAAAGCTCGTGTAATTGGTCGTTTATCTGACATTCAGGTGCGCGATTTTGGATTGGGCTCACATAGCGCACAAACTCTTGATACCTATTGGATGATGTGGCGCGAACTCAGCGATCTTGCGCCACCGCACTTCATCGCACCGGTTGCCTGTCTTTTTGCCGCACTGAGTTATGAGCGAGGCGAAGATGCGCTAGCCGAACAGTCATTACGTAGAGCCCTAGATGATGACCCTAGTTATTCACTGGCATTACTTTTGCGCAGGGTCTTTAGCGCCCACTGGCCTGCCTCATCTTTTACTGCAATGCGCTCTGAACTCCATCCCAAGGTGTGCGCTGCGATCTTCGGTGAATAATTTTCGCATCTGTACAGACCTTGCTAGGCTTGCATCAGGTCACGAGTTCTAGGTACTAGCCCCGGCTTACTAGACGGCAACCCTCCACCGCGGCGGGGTGCTCCGGGTGACGACTCGGTGCAGCCAGCGATGGATGCGCAAGCGCATGAAGGATTTTATTGTGAACCCAGATATAACAGGTGCATGGATCGATGGTGACGATCCAGGCGACAGAGAATTTATTGCCATCGGCTCTTTGCTACTAGAAAGCGGCGAAACGCTTGAAGAGATAACAATTGCCTATCAAACATGGGGCACGTTAAATGCATCTCGAGATAATGCAATATTGGTCAATCACGCCATGACTGGATGGTCTGATGTTCCTGGATGGTGGCCATCAATGGTGGGTCCAGGATTGCCATTTGATTCTGATAAATATTTTATTATCTGCCCCAATGTCATCGGCGGGTGCCAAGGAAGCACGGGTCCATCTAGCGTTGCCCCCGATGGCACTCGATATGGCTCACGTTTTCCTTCACTGACAATTCGCGACATGGTCGAAGCTGAAATTGCGTTTTCCGATGCCATGGGAATAAAGAAATATCTTCTGGCTGTGGGTCCATCTCTCGGTGGAATGCGCGCTCTTGAATGGGCGGTCCAATACCCAGATCGTGTCGGTGCGATTTGCACCATCGGTTCGTCGGCGGTTGCAACGGGGGATCAAATCGGAACCGCTTCGATTCAAATTCGAGCCATCCGCAGCGATCCATACTTTTTTGGAGGCGATTACTACGATAAAGATCGCGGCCCGATTGAAGGCATGGGTATCGCCAGGCGCATTGCTCATTTGACCTATCGCACGGAAGCCGAAATGGATGTTCGATTTGGACGTCAGCTGCAAGGCGATGACACAGGACGATTTGCAGTGGAGTCTTATCTTGATTATCAGGCCGAGAAATTAGCCAAACGATTCGATGCCAATACGTACATCATCTTGACGGAGGCGATGAATTCACACGATATCGGCCGAGATCGCGGGGGAGTAGCCAAAGCGTTGGAATCTATTGAGATTCCCGTTGTCGTTGTATCAATCGACACAGATCGCCTTTTTCCACCGCGTTTACAGGCTGAAATTGCAGATTTAGCTCCGCATGCCCAGCCAGCCATCGTTATTTCTTCACCTTTTGGCCATGACGGCTTTCTTGTTGAAGTCGAAGCAGTGGGAGAAGTCATCCGAAGAGCGCTGTCCCTGTAGTTTTTAGCCAAAATACGGGTTTTCGATGTGCATTTTGCCCTGTGGACAAATTATAATATAGCCATCGCCTCTTCGCGATCGAACACCAAGGTTCGGGGCCAGAAGAGAAAACAAAAGGATAATTGTGGCTGTATTTAGTGCGCTCAAAAACAAGGCCAAGAAGCCAGCAGTAAAACCGGCAACAAAAAAAGTTGTAGCTAAGAAAGCTGTTGCAAAGAAAACGGCGCCAGTAAAGAAGGCAGCACCGATCAAGAAAGCGGCAGTGAAAAAAGCTGTTGCAAAAAAAGCAGTTGCTAAGAAAGTCGCACCCGTTAAGAAGGTTGCCCCAGTAAAAATTCCTTTGAAAAAAGATTTAGATGCAAAAGATGTGCAACTGATAGTCGATGCTAAGAACGCTTCGATTCGCCATAAAGATGTGCTTGCAGAACTCGAAGCTCGTGGAGTGACATCGATTAATCGAATCCCAAAGAAGATTGATAAAGAGCTCGTTGATGAAGCGCGCGAACTCAACGCAACTGTTCCCGTGATGCTAGAAAAACTAAAGAAACTTGGACTTGGATCTCCATTTCGCATGTTGAAGAAAACAGAACTTGCTCTCATCGCACCCCCTACTCCAGTAGTTGTTGAAGCACCTGTTGTTGCTGCAGTTGAAAAAGGCGGCAAGCCGGTAGTTGCAAAAATTGACGGAGAAGATGTTGAACTCGAAGAAGTTGAGCTCGAAGATGTTGAAACTCTTATTGCTGAAGCAGTCGAGCTTGTGGACTCAGAGGCTGAAGAAAAAGGAAATCAGCCTCGCGTTGTTAATCTGACAGAGGAAGCATCTGGCGATGAAAAGGATGCATTTACGCTCAAAGCATCCGAGGAAGATGATGCTCCAGCCCAGACTGTGATGACTGCAGGTGCAACTGCTGACCCAGTTAAGGATTACCTTAAGCAAATTGGTCGTGTAGCACTTCTTAATGCAGAGCTCGAAGTGGAGCTTGCTACTCGCATCGAAGCAGGACTATTTGCTGAATTTAAATTAGCTACAGATAAGAAAATTGAGAAGAAACTCAAGCGCGAACTTGAGTGGATTGTCGAAGATGGCAAGCGCGCGAAGAATCACTTGCTCGAAGCAAACCTTCGACTCGTTGTCTCACTTGCAAAGCGCTATACAGGTCGAGGAATGCTTTTCTTGGATCTCATTCAAGAAGGAAACCTCGGACTTATTCGCGCCGTTGAAAAATTCGATTACACCAAGGGTTACAAATTCTCGACCTATGCAACATGGTGGATTCGCCAGGCGATCACTCGTGCGATGGCTGACCAAGCTCGTACAATTCGTATCCCAGTGCACATGGTGGAAGTCATTAACAAGTTGGCTCGTGTACAGCGTCAGATGCTTCAAGATCTTGGTCGCGAACCGACGCCTGAAGAGCTAGCCCGCGAACTTGATATGACACCTGAAAAGGTTGTGGAAGTTCAAAAATATGGTCGCGAACCGATCTCCCTTCACACGCCATTAGGTGAAGAAGGAGATTCAGAATTCGGTGATCTCATTGAAGACTCGGAAGCCGTTGTCCCAGCTGACGCCGTTTCCTTTACTCTCTTGCAAGAACAGTTGCATTCGGTGCTAGATACGCTCTCAGAGCGTGAAGCAGGGGTTGTAGCGATGCGCTTTGGGCTCACCGATGGTCAGCCGAAGACTCTTGATGAAATCGGCAAGGTGTATGGCGTCACTCGTGAACGAATCCGCCAGATTGAGTCAAAGACAATGTCTAAATTGCGCCACCCATCACGTAGCCAGGTGCTGCGCGATTACCTCGATTAAGAATTACAAAGGAGTCCCATCATGAGTGAAAAAGTCACCATGCGAGTAAAGCCAAATGGCTCAATACGAGTTGTTGGAACAGTTGATTTCGTTGATGCAGAGGGAAATGTTCTCGAAACGAAAACAGATTTCTCTTTATGTCGCTGTGGGCACTCTAAAGAGAAGCCATATTGCGATGGCTCACATCGTGATGCTGGATTTGTTGCGCAAGGAAATTAAGTAAAAATAAGATTAAATAGCTGGAGTCTCGACGAGCTTTGCAGTCTCATCTTGAATCTTGGCAGCCACAGTCTTTAACTTCTCGGCATATTCCTTGCCATGGTGACCGCAGAAGAGAAGCTCTCCGCCATTGAGTAATACAGCGCGGACATAAGCCTGAGCGCCACATCGATCGCAACGATCAAGGGCGTTAAGAGGTACTGCTTCAAGAATCATCTGTTCTGACATATCTCTCTCCGTTCTTGGATGGCTTACGTAGTAGGAACATCAAACCATGTCTGTTTATTCCTCGCATGGGATAATTAACCTTTTTAATTAATTATTTGAAATATATGAGGGATAACTCATTATTTGAGACAGTTTCGGCGAGTTAGGCCGGTGATGTCCCCATTGGCAAGATAACCTTTGCCACCGTGGCCGCTAAAGATGCACAACAAATCAACACAGCACAGGATAGCTATACCGCAAAGGATTTAGCGGTCCTAGAGGGCCTTGACGCCGTTCGTAAGCGCCCAGGAATGTATATCGGTTCCACAGACTCACGGGGGCTCATGCATTGCCTCTGGGAGATTATTGATAACTCCGTTGATGAAGCGCTCGCGGGGCATTGTAAAAATATTGAAATTAACCTGGAAGCCGATGGCTCGGTCGAGGTCCATGATGATGGCCGCGGAATTCCAGTAGATAAAGAGCCAAAAACTGGCCTGACTGGAGTGGAAGTAGTCCTCACTAAATTACACGCAGGCGGAAAATTTGGTGGCGGGTCATACGCCGCATCAGGTGGACTCCACGGAGTGGGTGCATCTGTCGTAAACGCCCTTGCATCTCGCCTCGATGTTGAAGTTGATCGTGATGGAAAAATTTATTGGATGTCCTTTCAGCGCGGTGCGGCAGGAATTTTTGATGGCGAAGGCCCTAGTGCCTCATTTGAAGCGAAATCAGGACTTCGAGTTATTGGAAAGATTTCTAGCAAAATCACGGGTACCCGCATTAAATGGTGGAGTGATAAGCAGATATTCTTAAAAGAAGCGACTCTTGACCTCGAGGACATTTACTCTCGCGCTCGCCAAACATCTTTTCTCGTCCCAGGCCTCACGCTTATCGTTAATGATAATCGTACGAAAGAAAAGACGACTCAAACTTTTTACCATAAAGGTGGGATTTCTGAGTACTGCGAATTTTTGCAACCCGATGAACCCATCGGTGAGGTCATCCGTATTTATGGAACCGGCCATTATCAAGAAACTGTCCCGGTTCTAGACGATAAGGGCCACATGGTCTCCACCGAAGTGGAGCGCGATATGGAAGTTGATATCGCCATGAAGTGGGGCACGGGCTTTGATACAACGATGCGCTCGTTCGTAAACATTATTGCAACGCCTAAAGGTGGAACTCACGTATTAGGTTTTGAACGCGCAATTACAAAAGCATTTAACGAAGCCCTTCGTTCTACAAAAACGTTGAAAAATAACGAAGCTGATGTGATTAAAGATGACATCCAAGAAGGATTAACAGTTGTCGTAACCGTGCGCATGTCAGAACCTCAGTTCGAAGGTCAGACTAAGGAAGTTCTTGGAACTGCAGCAGCCACACGTATTGTCACGGCAGTCGTAGCTGAAAAAATGAAAGAATTTTTCAACACAACGCGCCGGGTCGATAAAGCCAATGGTCGCTTAATTCTAGAAAAAGTTGCGGGCGCATCGCGCACTCGTATTTCAGCGCGAGCACATAAAGATCTTCAGCGTCGAAAGAATGCGCTGGAGTCTTCATCATTGCCAACCAAACTCTCCGATTGTCGTTCTGAAGATGTGACCCGCACTGAACTCTTTATCGTTGAGGGCGAATCTGCCCTTGGAACTACAAAGGCTGCGCGAAATTCAGAGTTCCAGGCAATCTTGCCGATTCGCGGAAAGATCCTTAACGTTCAAAAGGCTTCACTGTCTCAAATGCTCGATAACACTGAGTGCGCTTCCATTATTCAGGTGATTGGCGCTGGTTCAGGACGTTCTTTCGAGCTCGATGATGCCAGATACGGTCGAATCATTTTGATGTCTGATGCAGATGTTGATGGCGCACACATTCGCTGCCTACTGCTCACACTTCTCTATCGCTACATGCGACCACTGATCGATGCAGGTCGAGTCTTCGCCGCAATCCCACCGCTGCATAGAATTGAAACGATGGGTGCAGGTGGCAAAAAAGGCGAATACATTTACACGTATTCAGATGATGAAATGCGCAAAATCACTGGCGATTTGAGTAAAGCATCAAAGAAATGGAAAGAACCTATCCAGCGCTATAAAGGTCTTGGCGAAATGGATGCGGATCAATTACGTGAGACAACCATGGATCCCAATGCACGCACACTTCGTCGCATAACTGTGACAGATGGCGCCGCGGCTGAGGCGATGTTTGAGCTATTGATGGGTAATGATGTTGCGCCTCGTAAAGATTTTATTTCAACTGCTGAAATAGATCGTGACCGAATCGACGCTTAATCTATTGAAATAAGATCGAAGTACTCTTCTTTCCAAATATCTTCATCACCGTCAGGAAGTAAAATCACTCGTTCAGGCTTCAGGGCAGCTACCGCGCCCTCGTCGTGCGATACCAAGATAACCGATCCTTGATATTCGCCGAGGGCTGCCAGGATTTCAGCTCGAGAAGCTGGGTCAAGGTTATTTGTTGGCTCATCCAAGAGAAGTACATTTGCAGCGCCGACAACGAGTACTGCCAAAGCTAAACGAGTTCTTTCACCACCGGAGAGAACTTTGACGGGTTTATGTACATCGTCGCCAGTAAAGAGGAATGAACCCAATACGTTGCGCGCTTCTGGCTCGCGTATATCTGGAGTCGCACTCATCATGTTTTCAAGAATTGTTCTCTCAAAATCAAGTGATTCGTGTTCCTGGGCGTAATAACCAATCTTGAGTCCTTGGCCAGCAATTACTTCACCTGTATCAGATTCAAGTTCGCCAGCAAGGATACGTAGCAGCGTCGTTTTTCCAGCGCCGTTGAGACCAAGGATGACAACTCGCGAACCTTTATCGATGATGACACCAACGTCGGTGAAGATTTCAAGTGAGCCGTAGTTCTTGGAAAGATCGTGTGCAGAGATAGGAGTTTTTCCACACGGAGCTGGAGTGGGGAAGCGAAGTTTGGCGACTTTATCTGAAACGCGAACATCTTCAAGACTGCTACGCAACTTCTCAGCGCGACGAAGCATTCCTTGGGCAGCGGTTGCCTTTGAAGCTTTCGCGCGCATCTTCTCGCCTTGCTTTTGTAAGATTTCAGCCTTCTTTTCGGCATTGGCGCGTTCGCGTTTACGGCGATGTTCATCTTGTTCGCGCTGCAATAAATATTGCTTCCAGCCCATATTGTAAACATCGATAACATTTCGATTTCCATCAATGTAGAAAACTTTATTCACGACAGTCTCAATGAGATTAACATCGTGAGAGATGATGACAAGGCCACCGGCATATTTGGTGAGATATTCTCGAAGCCAGATGATGGAGTCAGCATCTAAGTGGTTTGTTGGCTCATCAAGAAGCAATGTCTCAGCGCCACTAAAAAGAATGCGCGCAAGTTCGATACGACGACGCTGACCGCCAGAGAGCGCAGATAACTCTTGGGAAAATAGTGTTTCTGGAACTCCCAGCGATGAGGCAATTGCTTCAGCCTCTGCTGTAGCCGCGTATCCACCTGCAGCGCTAAATTCTGCTTCCACGCGGGTGTAGCGATCCATCGCTTTTTCAAGCGCTTCGCCTTCGGTCGTGGACATCTCGTGCTCGACTGCCGTCATGCGCCTTGCAATTTGATCTAGGTCGCGCACAGAAAGAATGCGATCAACGACAGTTCCTTGATCTTCTCCAGTGCGTGGATCCTGGGGGAGATAACCAATTTTGCCAGTGCGATTAACTGCGCCACCTGAAGGCATTGTTTCGCCAGCAAGGACTTTTGCAAGAGTAGATTTTCCAGCGCCATTGCGGCCAACAAAACCAATGCGATCACCGTTGTTGATGCGAACGGTTACGTTATTTACTAAGAGGCGAGCTCCAGCACGTAATTCAAGGCTTTGTGTGGAGATCATTTGCCATATCCTCCCACAATTTCTCGTGGGTATGAAATCGCCCTCTTATGCAGCGCCAATTTTTGTGCGACGAGGTGTGGCAAAAGCTTTTGAAACAGCATCTAATTCAGTTGATACCTGCTTCTTAATCGCATCTTCACTCTTGAGCAGAGTATCGAGGGCAGCGATTATGGATTTGAGTTCCTTTTGTTCGGATTCAAGTTCGATTTTGCTCATCTTTGTCAGGCGACGAAGTGGCATATCCAAGATGTAGGTTGCCTGTTCGTCATTGAGTTTAAAGCCTTTAATCAGCGCATCTTTTGCAACTGATGCATCATCACTTGCTCTAATAATTTTGATGACCTTATCAATATCAATAATTGCTTTCAGAAGCCCATCGACAAGAGTCAGACGTAATTGAGCCTTGTTTTTACGAAAATTAGAGCGTCTACGCACGACATCAATGCGGTGATCGATAAAGACCTGCAAGAGCTCTTTAAGACCAAGAGTTTGAGGTCGACCTTTCACAAGTGCTACGGCGTTGATGGCAAAGGCATCTTCCATCGGGGTTAATTTATATAACTGCTCGAGCACTTGTTCTGGTTCGAAACCATTTTTTAATTCGATAACAACGTTGGTTCCCGTTTGGCCATCACTGAGATCGATGATGTCTGAGATTCCAGTAATTTTCTTGGCCTTTGCCAGATCGGCAATTCGTTCAACAATCTTTTCGGGTCCGATCGTGAAGGGAAGTTCGCGAACAACAATTCCCATTTTGCGTGAAGTAACCTTTGTGATCTCAACTGAAGCGCGCACTTTAAATGAGCCCTTACCTGTGGCATACGCTTCACGAACCCCCTCGAGACCAACGAGTTCTCCACCGGTCGGAAAATCTGGGCCAGGAATATATTTCATGAGCGCTTTAAGGGTTGCAGTGGGATTATCAATGAGGTGTTTGGTTGCTGAAATTACTTCACCCAGATTATGTGGCGCCATATTGGTAGCCATTCCCACGGCAATTCCAGAGCCGCCGTTGACGAGCAAGTTTGGATATGCCGCAGGGAGAACTTGTGGTTCAAAAATTTGACCGTCATAGTTTGCACCAAAATCAACAGTGTCTTCATCTGTTTCAGAGACCATGGAGAGCGCAGATTTTGCAAGGCGAGCTTCTGTATAACGCATAGCTGCAGGACCGGCATCGAGTGAACCAAAATTTCCGTGCCCATCAATGAGAGGCAATGACATTGAAAATGATTGCGCCATACGAACCAGTGCGTCGTAAATGGCGGAGTCGCCATGTGGGTGCAATTTACCCATGACTTCACCGACTACTCGAGCACTTTTAACGTGACCTTTTTCAGGACGAAGACCCATCTCAGACATCTGGTGCAAAATGCGGCGGTGAACAGGCTTGAGTCCATCTCTAGCATCTGGAAGGGCGCGCGAATAAATTACTGAATAGGCATATTCTAGAAAGGACTCAGACATTTCAGAAGAGACATCGATATCGATGATTTTTCCTGGATACTCGCCAGCTTTAGGTCCGACTGGTTTTTTCCCTTTGCCGCCAGCAGATGTTGCTGCAGCGCTCTTCTTCGTACTCTTTGCCGTTGCCATGGGGGCGATTGTGCCAATAAGTGTCGTTAAAGTGCGTGACCAACTTGCGGACGTGCCCCGATGTTTGCAACACACTGGGCCGCACTGAGGGCTCCTGATTGAAGTGATGAGGCCAAATCTCCGCCTTTGACATGCTGAGCGATGAAGCCCGCTGCAAATGAGTCACCGGCACCTGTTGTATCAACGACAGCTACAGGAACTGCAGGGACGAAGATGGCACCTGATCCGCGAATAATTCCAGCTGCACCTTGCGCTCCTCGTTTAACAATCACCATGGGTGTCCACTCCAGCAAACGCGACATTGCATCTTCCAGGTTGGAACTTTCAGAGATGTAGAGCGCTTCTTCTTCATTAGGAAATATTGCGTCCATGAGAGGTAACCAACTGCGAATAATAGATAGTTCAACATCGTTCATTGCACCAATTGTGCAAGGATCAAAAAAGATTGGAAGTGTGTGATTGCGAATTACTTTAATCATTTCTAGTACGCCAGGTCGAGAACGCGGATCGAGTAAGGCGTAACCAGAAATATATGCAGCAACAAAGTCTTCTAAAATCGGCATATCTCGAACTTGCAATCCAGAGTTGGCGCCCGTTTCTGGAAACATAGTTCTTTCGCCATCTTTATCAACGAGGACGACGACAACTCCAGTGGGATATCCCTTTACAACTAAGTTGTTATAGGTAACTCCGAGCGCATCAAATTCAGTGGTGATGGCAAGCCCTGCTGGGTCATCGCCCACACGGGCAACAATTTCCGCACCTACATTGCAACAGGTAATCCACGAGGCCACATTGCCAGCAGCCCCTCCACCGTGAGTGGAGATTTTCGAAGGAGTGTCACTGCCGAAGTGAATTTCGCCTTGAATCTTCACAACGACATCGAGCATGACATCGCCGATACACAGAACGCGTGGCTGACTCATAATCTGCCGAGGTTCTACTTGCCTAGAGCTACTGCAATATCTGCAGCAAGAGCGCTGTTGGATTTAATAATTTCTATATTGACGCGAAGTGAATCGCCCTGGGACGCAGTATGAAAATATTCAAGCAAGAATGGCGTGACAGCTTTACCTGTAATTCCTTCTTTATCGGCTGCAGCAAGTCCATTGGCAAGAACTTCATCGTGAAGTTTCTTATCCATTTGATGAAGAACTGGATTTGCCACGATGAGCGCTGAAGTATTTGTCTTCATAGCTGTGCGAGCCTTGATCATCTGTGCAATTTGGTCTGCGCTATTGGCAACATGTTCAATTTCAAATCCAGAATCTGTGAGATAAAAACCAGGAAAATTATTAGTTTTGTACCCAACAACTCCTATTGCCAACGTCTCCAATCTTTCTAATGTGGCTCCCACATCAAGAATCGATTTTACGCCAGCACATACAACAGTGATATCAAGTGCGGAGAGCGCAGTTAAATCTGCTGACTCATCAAATGACTCATTTGCTCCGCGATGCACTCCACCGAGTCCTCCTGTTGCAAAAACTCTGATGCCAGCAAGAACTGCTAAGTGCGCCGTAGCAGCGACAGTCGTTGCTGCACTTTTTCCAAAGGCCACAGCAATAGCGAGATCCCGACTGGACGCTTTCATGATGTCATCGCGATTAGCGATTGCCACGAGTTGGTCATCGCTGAGCCCGATGTGCACATTTCCATCCAACACAGCAATAGTGGCAGGAGTCGCACCATGTTCACGAACGATGGCTTCGACTTCGCGGGCGACAGTCAGATTTGATGGTCGCGGCAATCCGTGGCTAATGATGGTCGACTCAAGTGCAACTACTGGTGAACCTGCAGCAAGTGCCTTTTTTACTTCGTCAGAATATTTTAAAATGTCATTTAATAGCGCAGTCATGGCCCCAACAATAGTGGCAAGATGTACGTATGCATTTATCTGAGATAACCCCCTCGATTTTTTCGAGTTTAGGTTTATCTACAGCGGAAAATACTCTGTCCGTTCCCGAATCTACGCACCGTCGAGAGGTTCTTTTCCTAGTCGATGGTCTCGGAGCCGATGTCCTATCCACATATGCCCAATACATTCCAACACTTTTAACATTTACGCAGTGGGGAAATATTGAGACTTCCTTCCCTTCAACGACGGCAACAAGTTTGGCGACTTTGATGACGGGAGAACTTCCCGGTACTCATGGAATGTTGGGATACACCGTTCGAGTCCCACGAAGCGGTGGAAGAATTTTAAATTCTCTCAAGTGGGATGAACGAGTCGATCCTGTCATGTGGCAATCAGTTCCAACGCTTTTTGAGCGAGGAGCTGCCGAAGGAATATTTGTCTCTCATGTAGCAGCGAAGCGTTATGAAAATACTGGATTCACGCAAGCAGTATTTCGAGGTGCGACGTATCGCGGAGCCAATGTTCTCTCTGATCTCATCGATCGAACAAAAGAAGCACTCAAGAAAGAACCTTCATTTGTCTATGTATATATAAACGATCTTGATGCCGCTGGTCACAACGATGGCGTTGGATCAGATAAATGGATTGCCGCTTTGCTTCACGTTGACGCTGTTGCCAAAGCACTGGTTACGCAACTTCCACGAGGAACTCGAGTGTGGCTAACAGCCGACCATGGGATGATAAATGTGCAAGAGAAAATTATTTTGGGACATGACAATAATTTGCTCGATGATGTTGAACTCGTCGCAGGAGAGCCTCGTGCTCGACATATCTATCTGCAAGAAACTCTCAGTTCGCAGTCGGCGCGAGATGAAGTAGCTGCTCGGTGGAGAGCATTCTTAGGTACAGGTGCCGATGTCTACACGCGAGAGGAAGCTGTAACCCAAGAATTATTTGGCCCAGTTGTCACCTCAGATGCCCTGGATCGAATGGGGGATTTGATCGCAATCCCAACAGGGGGATTGGTACTCATTGAGGCTCATCGGGAGAATCTCGAAGGAGCGATGGTAGGCCATCACGGAGGCCGCAGTGATATTGAACGTCAGGTTCCTCTACTGATGCGAGAAGTGAATTAGTTTTCTTCTTCTTGAGTGGTTGTTTTACCAAACATAATTTCATCCCATGAAGGAACCTTCGCGCGACCTGTTACACCATCGAGTCGAGCTGCTGCATCTGGTTCATCGCGAATTGCGATAAGGCGCGGAGTTTCGCGTATTTCTGCGTCAGGCTCTTCGCGCACCTCGGTATGTACCGAAGTAAGAGTTTCGGTGTAGATCTGAGATGCCGGGCTAGGCCGTTCATAATTTTTGTGGGGGGCTGGTTGCTCACCCATCATCCAGCGCGCATTTTCATCGTTAGCAGTCACTGCATTGCGACTCAGATCAACATGCCATACAGCGTCCCCATGGCCATCATTATTGGGATAGCTCAGTGACATGCTCCATGTTCCATCGTGATGTCTCCAAGCACTCCACTCAAGTGCATCTTCGCCAACTCCTCGAGGAAGCAAGCGAGACATCACCATGTCATAAAGAGTTTGTGGATCTTCACCTAATTCTTTTTTCATAACAATTGCGTGTGTTCTATCTATTATGTAGGAACGCTCTTGCATGATTGGACCAGAAAAGCGTTCAATTTTTTCAATGGAAGTCCCAGATTCTTGTGCAAGATCCTGCGCTGATTCGCCCGCACGAAGTCGCCGTTGGATTTCAGCAACAGTGAGGTTGGCATCATCTTGCGATGGGACCGAAGAGAGTCGAGGCGCATTAATAGCTGAACGAAGTGAATCACTTATGCGAAGTGTGAATTCATTCTCATTAGTATCGGCAAGGGTCACACTCACGCCATCTGGCGTTTTGCCTATAAAACGAAGGTCAGTCACGATGGCGATCGTAACCGATAGCGGCCCGATAAGTAGAGAAGTAAGGCGCAGTGGCAAGAATTGCTGCCCCAGAAAAGGCGATCGGAACCCAATACGCGGCTTGCGCGCCGTGGGTATCAATGACCCATCCCGCGATGGCACTCGATACAGCCCCGCCAAGTGGCATTCCAGCGACAACCCACGCAAGGGTCTCGGTGATTTGTCCCGATGGCACAGCGTTTTCTGCAACACCATAGGCATTGATAATGAGTGGCGCGACAAAGAATCCGTTGAGAAATAAACCAATCGAGAGCGCCAGAATGGAATGTACGAAAAGTAATGGAAGCGAGGCTAAGAAAAGCCCAACGAGAAAAATAAGAAATAACGCCGCATGAGTTTTTTTCCAATGAATAACACCGGAGATCAAGGCAGACGTTGCGCTACCAAGTGCCCAGATGGCAAGAACGAGCCCTGTAACATTTTCTGCGCCACGCTCTTGGGCGAAACCAACCACTGTAATTCCCATGGCGCCAAAAAATCCACCAATCAGAACGCAGGGGAATACAACTGACTGAACTCGCTTGTTACTTAAAACTGGAGGGTGAGGTTCTTCAAGACTACGCGGAATCGGCGGCGGTTCTGTGGATTTCATTACAGCAAGTGCTGGCAAACCGATTGCAATAAAAATTACTGCAGCAATAATTCCTGCAGCAGGAGAGATACGTGTGGCGCAAAATGTTGCTACGACCGGACCCAAAATAAATACAATCTCATCAACGAGAGCTTCCAATGAGTATGCAGAATTCACCAAATGCTTTTCAGTGAGGGCAGGATCTTTTTTCAAAATATGTAGCCAGCGTCGTCGAACCATTCCGCCCGCATTGAGAGCGGTCATTTCGGCAAAAATGATGCAGATGAACCACGTCCAAATTGGCGCGCCCCACGTAACGAGGCCGACAAAGAGCAAAAAGAGTGCAATGCGAATAGGCGCAAGACGCATAAGAATTTTTCCCTGACCATAGCGATCAGAATTGCGGGCCCAAAAAGGCCCTGCCATGGCAACTACTATCGATGCAACGGCGCTGAGCGCTCCAGCAAGTGCATAGGAACCACTCTTATCAACGACGATAAAAATTAATGCGAGATTATCCATCGCAATTGGCATGCGGCCAATAAAGCCCGCAAATGAAAAACGTAGTGCACCTGGAATACGAAAGAGCGTGCCATACGCAGAAAACATGGCCTTATTCTATTACTATCGCGTAGTGTGGTGCGATGGGAAAAATTATCAGCGATCGCTCCGAGATAAACGAACTCTTAGCACTTGCTATTCGCGTAGGAGGTGAGGCCGCAGACCTTCTCTCGCAACGCCCGGAGATATTGGAACTTTCTACCAAATCTTCCGCCATGGATATCGTCACGCAGATGGATAAAGCAAGTGAAGCCCATATTGTGAAATCTATTCTTGAAGTGCGTCCCGATGATGGAATGATCGGCGAAGAAGGCGCATCACGACCAACTCAATCAGGAGTCACATGGGTCATCGACCCACTCGATGGAACAGTAAATTATTTCTACGGACTTCCAGGGTGGAATGTCAGTATTGCCGCTAAAGATGAATCCGGAGCAATAGTTGGATGTGTCACTGCCCCAACAATTAATTCACGATGGCATGCAAGTCGTGGGGGAGGAGCATTTCTCAATGATTCACGAATTTCATGCAATGATCCGATTGAACTCAATCGAGCCCTCATAGGTACCGGATTTTCATATGATGTGACAGAACGTGAGGAGCAATTGCGGCAAGTCGCACTTTTGCTTCCGCGGTGTAGAGATATCCGACGATTTGGCGCCGCCGCAGTTGACCTGTGCTGCGTAGCTTCAGGCCAGTTAGATGGTTATTTCGAGGCAGGACTCATGGAATGGGATTTGGCTGCCGGTGCGTTGATTGCATCCGAGGCTGGCGCGCGAGTCACCAAGGAAAATGGGCCCACACGCTCATTTACTCTCGCAGCGGGCCCTTATCTTCATCCATTGATGGCCCAAGCGCTCGCGGAGTAATTCTGCCGATTTACGCTCAAGGCCACTCATGTGGCAGGATAAGCCCCTTGCGCCGCTAGAACTAGCGCGACTGATTCGAACAGAGGATATGAAATGAACGTGCTTGACGTCGTAGATGCAGCTTCACTGCGCAAAGACATCCCACAGTTTCGCGCTGGCGATGAACTCAAGATCCATGTTCGCGTTATCGAAGGTAGCAAGAGCCGTATCCAGGTATTTCAAGGAATTGTCATCCGTCGCCAAGGTGATGGAGTTCGCGAAACATTCACAATCCGTAAAGTTTCATACGGTGTCGGAGTGGAGCGCACATTCCCAGTGCACACACCAGTAATTGAGAAGATTGAACTTGTTAAGAAAGGCGATGTACGTCGCGCCAAGTTGTACTACTTACGCGACCTTCGCGGTAAGGCTGCCAAGATTCGCGAAAAGCGCGATGGCATTGAAGGATACGGCGACGGAATTCTTTCAACTCCAGAACCTGTAGTGATTCCAGAGCCAGTAGTTGAGGCTGTTGTCGAAGCACCAGTAGAAGCACCAGTGGAAGCTGTTGTTGAAGCAGTTGTTGAAGCAGTTGTTGAAAGCGAAACTCCTGCCGAGCAAGCGTAATAATTTCTAATGTTTCGCAAGGGCTCTGTCCTTCGTGAGTTTCCAATTTTGGTCATTGTGGCCTTATTGGTTTCATTAGTAATAAAAAGCTTTCTTGTTCAATTTTTCTTTATTCCATCTGGATCGATGCAAAACACATTGCAGATTAAAGATCGCGTTGCCGTCAATAAGGTGCCTTTCATTTCACGCACAATTTCACGTGGTGATGTTGTAGTTTTTCGCGATCCAGCACACTGGTTACCTGAACCTGATGCATCCAATTCAGGTTCTATTGTCGCAAAAATTAAAGAAGGTTTTGTCGCAGTAGGCATTTTGCCCAATCCTGCCAAGCAGTACTTGGTTAAGCGAGTAATCGGAGTTGCAGGAGATCATGTGATCTGTTGCGATGCGAAGGAAAGACTCATGATTAATGGGAAATCAATAGATGAGCCCTATATTTTTAAAGGAAATAAACCAAGTGAAATGACATTTGATATCACTGTGGCTACGGGAAAAATTTGGGTAATGGGAGATCACCGCGGAGCTTCGGCAGACTCGAGATATCACCAGGACGATATCAATAAGGGGCAGGTGCCATTGACTCGCGTAACAGGGCGAGTGGTTGCGGTAATTTGGCCATTTAATAATGCGAAATTAATTTCGAAGATAGATGTTTTGAAATAATTTCCTCGTGATTGCAATCGAGCGCACACTTATCGATGCAGGCATTTCTCCACTTGCAGGAGTTGATGAAGCCGGTCGTGGCGCATGCGCAGGGCCACTTGTTATTGCAAGTGTCATTCTGGAAGATCCATTTGATCAAGAGCTTGCTGCGGTAAAAGATTCTAAAGCGGTTAAGGAAAGTGCTCGAGAAAAGTTATACGACCTAATTATGGCCAAAGCCTTGTCTGTTTCTGTCGTGATCGTTCCTGCCAGTGAAGTGGATTCACGCGGTGTACATGCTGCAAATTTAGATGGCATGAGGCGTGCGGTTCAGGGACTTTCAATTACTCCGGCGTATGTTCTCACCGATGGGTATGCCATTGAAGGAATGACAATTCCAAATGTAGCAATTTGGAAAGGCGATCAAGTCGCGCATTGCATTAGCGCAGCATCCATTATTGCCAAAGTGACCAGAGATCGAATCATGCGCGAGATGAATTCAGATTTTCCAGGGTATGGATTTGCCCAACATAAGGGCTATATCACTGCCGTGCATTCACAATCATTAATTTCTTTAGGTCCGTGCATAGAACATAGACGTTCTTTTTCTAACATCGCGGCACTTATCAACATTTAAAATAGTTTTGAGCTCCACCGTCAGCGAGTAAAACTAGGCTCCCTTTTCATGCCTACTGTGAAGAAAAACAATAAAGTCCTTGGCGCCTTTGGCGAAGAAGTGATTGTGAAAGAACTGATTTCGAAGAACTTCGAAATCATTGAACGCAATTGGAGAATTCGCGAAGGCGAGATTGACATCATCGCGCTCTCACCCGATGGATTCTTTTCTTTCGTGGAAGTAAAAACGCGCTCATCACTTGCCTTTGGCCATCCATTTGAAGCAATTACTCCAGTCAAGGCGCAACGATTACAACGTCTAGCTCTTGCCTGGCTTGCAACGCACAAGTGTCTGGGTTGTGATTATCGCATCGACATTGCAGCTGTTCTCATTGACTCCTCGGGTGGGTTCTCAACCGAGTACAGAGTGGGTGTCCTATGAGTCTTGGACAAACATTTGGAGTCGCACTTCAAGGCCTTGGTGGATCAGTTGTCACTGTTGAAGTAGATATTGCAGACGGAATTCCCTCTTATACCCTCTTAGGCCTTCCAGATGCGGCCTTGAATGAGTCTCGAGATCGCGTGCGAGCTGCGATAGTTAATTGCGCCGAGCAATGGCCCAACCGAAAGGTGACAGTTTCACTCTCACCGGCATGGATGCCAAAAAGTGGATCCAGTTTTGATTTAGCAATCGCAGTTGCAATTCTTGCCGCTAATAGTTCTGTGGGCGTCATTCCTGAAATCATTTTTCTCGGGGAGTTATCACTTGATGGAAAGCTACGTGCGGTGCGCGGAGTTCTTCCCTCTCTCATGGCTGCCCACTCTGCAGGAATTCTTCGCGCCGTTGTGCCAATGGCTAATCGCGCTGAGGCGCAGCTCATGACATCGATGGAAATAATCCCTATGTCGCACTTACATGAAGTATTACTGTGGCTTCGAACTGGGGAGCGAAGCGAGAATCTCGAATTAGATTTAGAACAAGTCGTTGACACCGCACTCGATTTCGAGGATGTTGCTGGACAACCGTTAGCAAGACGAGCAGCCGAAATTGCGGCAACAGGTGGTCATCACTTATTGCTTATCGGTCCGCCGGGGGCTGGAAAAACTATGATTGCGGATCGACTGCCAACTATTTTGCCAGCACTGACATTAGAAGAAGCACTTGAAGTGACGGCAGTTCATTCCATTGCTGGTTCATTTGCGACCCGATCACCAATGTCGCGCTTGGCTCCGATAGTTGCACCACACCATACGACCACCCGGGTAGCAATGGTCGGTGGCGGTTCACATCTCATCAAACCTGGAGCATGCTCACTTGCCCATCACGGAGTGCTATTTATTGACGAAGCTCCTGAGTGCGGACCTGGCATTTTAGATTCCCTGCGGCAACCACTCGAAGCTGGAACCATCACGATTGCTCGCGCTATTGGCAATTTAACATTCCCTGCACGATTTCTCTTGGTGTTGGCGGCCAACCCCTGTCCTTGCGGCAAATTTACAGGTCGCGGAACGAGCTGTGTTTGCACATCATTGCAGGTGCGTAGATATTTAGGAAAACTTTCCGGCCCACTGATGGACCGCATCGATATTCGCGTGCATGTTGATCCTGTAGGACGAGTGGATATGGCCCGTGCTGATTTAGCAGAATCCAGTGCCACAATGAGAGAAAGAGTCATTGCTGCTCGTTTAGTTGCATCAAAAAGATTTGCACATGAACCCTTTTCCCTTAATGGTCAAATTCCCAGTCGTGCTCTAAGAACAACGTATCAACCCGAACGCATCGCTATGAATTTTTTACATGATGAACTCGATCGCGAAAGGTTGACTGCGCGTGGGCTTCATAAAGTCATGCGAACTTCATGGACTCTTGCCGATCTCTATCAACATGATCGCCCAACGCTTGTAGATGTACATGAGGCTTATGCGCTGCGAGAAGGGATCGAACTATGAAAACGATGCATGCACGGGCCCAACTCTTTAGTGCAATTGAAGGAGGTTCACCTTTTTGGGCAAGAGAGATCGTAGAAAATGGAGTCAACTATGTTCTTGAGCGCGCTTTGCGCGGAGGTTATGACGAAATCAAACACGAGAAAGTTATTACGCGTCTTCGGAATTCGGATCCCCAATCGATTCTTGCAGTTATTGACAAAAGTCTTGGTTCATTTCTTACGCCAGAGGATGCGCAATGGCCTCAACCGCTCAATGATTTACTGGCACCACCGATTGCGCTGATAGTTCATGGAAATAATTCCGTATTGCAGATCCCATCACTTGCAATTGTTGGAACACGAAACCCAACTTCCTATGGGGTACGTATCGCTGAGGAATTTGCTGCAGGATTTGTTGATCGCGAGTGGGCAATTATTAGCGGGGGAGCATACGGAATAGATGCCGCTGCCCATAGGGGTGCACTTATGGCTGAGGGAATAACTATTGCTGTGCTTGCGTGCGGATTAGATATTAATTATCCCGCTGGCCACCAAAGACTCTTCGCAGAAATTGCAGTACACGGCGCACTCATCACAGAAGTTATGCCCGGTACGTCAGCCATTCCAGCGCGTTTCCTCACCCGCAATCGACTTATTGCGGCGCTCTCTAAATCCACTCTTGTTGTTGAGGCTGCATTTCGAAGTGGATCACTACGAACTGCCAGAGATGCCGCCGAACTCTTACGCCCAGTAATGGCAATTCCTGGTCCGATTAATTCACCCACGAGTGAAGGATGTCACCGACTAATTGGCGAACGCGCTGCCGAAATAGTGACATCAGTTGCCGATGCCTTCGAATTCGTATCGTTTAGGTAACGCGCGCGAGAAGTGAGAGACTTCTCCCATGAGTGAATTTCGTTCGGGCTTCGTCGCAATTGTTGGACGTCCCAATGCTGGAAAATCCACTCTCATCAATGCACTGGTTGGATCGAAAATTGCAATAACTTCTCATCACCCCAACACGACTCGACATGCAATTCGTGGAATTCTCAATCGCCCAGGGTTTCAAGCGGTCCTCGTAGATACCCCTGGCGTACATAAACCGAAAACTCTGCTGGGGCATCGTCTCAATGCTGTGGTCGGACAGAGTATGGATTCAGTTGACGCAATCATTATGTGCCTGCCTGCCGATGAGGATTCTGGCGCAGGTGATGTCTATATTGCTCAGGAAATTGCAAAACATCCGCGCGCGAAGAAAATTGCGGTCATCACCAAAACAGATTTGCTCTCGAAGAAATCACTCGCCAATCGACTTTTGGGAATTACCTCTCTTGCCAAAGGTTTTACGTGGGATGAAATTATTCCTGTTTCGGCAGCGATACATGATCAAATTGAGCTTCTCACTGAATTGATTGCACAGACATTGCCTGAGGGTCCCGAGTATTACCCCCAAGATATGAAGAGTGATCAAGAGATTTCACAAATTATTTGCGAACTCATTCGCGAAGCTGCATTACGCGATGCACTGCAGGAATTACCTCACTCAATCATGGTTACTATTGATGAAATGGCAGAACGCGAAGAACGCGGAAGCCGTCCGTTCTATGACATTCACGCAACAATCCATGTAGAACGTGATTCACAGCGTGGAATTCTTTTGGGACACCAAGGGGAGCGACTCAAAGATATTGGAATCCGCGCACGCGCTGATATTGAGCGAGCCCTTGGAGCGAAGATTTTCCTAGGGCTTCATATTAAAGTGTCAAAAGAATGGCAACGCGATCCTAAACTGCTCGAGCGTTTAGGTTTTTCAGAGAAGTAAATTACACGCTCACAGGTTTGCGGCTTGCAAAATATGATCCAACAAGAACTAATGGCAACCCAATTGCGATTCCCAAAGTAATTGGCTCCGAGAGAACAACTACACCGAGTAAAACAGCGACGGCAGTATTGACGTAGGTGACAAGAGATGCGCGTGCTGGTCCAATTTCCTTCATCACCTGGAAGAAGACTACAAACGCCAGCGCTGTACATAAAATCCCTAGGGAAATCAATGACAGGGATGCTTTAACGGGAATCGCGGTATCTGGCCACTGGAGTATTGCAAAAGGAAGATAGAAAATTGCCGTAAATCCCATAGCGACAGCGTTTATTGCAATCCCGGAGACCCCAGGCAATTTCATCGTGATCATATTGACTGCATATGAATAGGCAATAGCCGCGAGCAAAACCATTCCGATAGAAATGAGTGAACTATTTCCTGTAATTGATTCAATTCCGACAAGTGCAAAAACTCCGATAAAACCAATCACGATTCCAAAGAGTCGACGATGGTGCCATACTGTTTTATCGCCATTAATTGATGCAAAAATCGTTGCCCAAATTGGAACTGTTGCAACCAAAAGTCCAGCGAGTCCAGAGGAGATGTTTTTTTCTGCACTTGTAATAAAAAACCAGGGACCAATCATTTCAAATATTGCGTAAGGAATGACGTATTTAAATCCTCGTAATGCGCCTCCTAAGGATCTCTGTGCAATTGCAACTGGAATCAAAATAGCGCTGCCTATGACAACTCGCGCACACACAATGACTGCTGGGTTAAAGGTTTCGACTGCAACTTTCATAAACAGGTACGGAATACCCCATAGAAACCCGGTCAGTCCAAAGAGGAGCCAGCTACGACGTGTCATGTTTCCTTACTGAATATAATTATTAAAGAACGCTGCGATAGAGAGCGATAGTAGCCTGTGCGACCGCATCCCACCCAAAGTATTTTTGCGCACGTAGTCGACCAGCTGCGCCCATTTCACTGAGGAGGACTGGATTGCTCAGCGCCTTTGTAATGGTGTCACATAAATCACTTTCAAATTTTTCGCTATCAGTGGTGTAATTAACAAGGAAACCGGTTTCGCCATCTGCGACAACTTCTGGAATTCCGCCTACGCGGGAAGCAATGACGGCGGTTGCGCATCCCATTGCTTCTAAATTAACAATTCCTAGTGGTTCATATATGGAAGGACACAGGAATGCGTCGGCCCCCGTGAGCACGGCGGTAAGTTCATCGTGAGGAAGCATCTCTTTTATCCACCAAATATTGCTACGTTCTTTTTGAAGTTCGGCAATCAAGGCGGCAACTTCGTTTCCGATTCCTTCTTCGTCTGGACTTCCTGCACATAAAACAAGACCAAATTCGGAAGGAACGCTTTTCCACGCACGTAATAAATGTGCGAGCCCTTTTTGACGAGTGATGCGCCCAACAAAGGTGGCATACCTTCCAGTAATTCCGTATTTTTCCAAGGTTGCTGGGTTCTCATGTGGCGCAAATTTTTGCGTGTCTACTCCGTTGCGAATTGTGTGCACCTTGAGCGGATCGATATTTGGGTATGCAGCCAATACGTCAGCGCGCATTCCATCGCTGACGGCAATTATTGCAGCGGCGCTTTCAAAGGCAGTTTTCTCAGCCCATGAAGAAATCTTGTAACCGCCACCTAATTGTTCAGCCTTCCACGGACGCAATGGTTCGAGTGAATGAGCAGTCACGATGTGAGGGATACCGTGCAACAGGGATGCACTATGGCCAGCCATATTTGCATACCAAGTGTGGGAATGGACCACATCAACCGACTGTAAATTCTCAGCAATCTGCAAATCTGTTGCCATTGCTGCAATTGCAGGATTACTGTTTTCAAATCCCGAAGGTGTGAAATATCCATAGGCGCCATCAGTTCGAGGTCCGCCAAAGCAATGCACATCAACTGTGACGCCATTATTGGCTCTCAATGCTTGCGTTAATTGAACAACATGAACTCCAGCACCACCATAGACAGCAGGCGGCCACTCTTTACTCACGATCCCAACAGTGAGGTTCTCCATGTGTTTTGCCCCTAGCACTCGAATGTTGATGAGGGTATCTTTGCTCCATGAGTCGCGTCCAACTACCGCTAGGAATTGTACTTGCCGGCGGTGAAGGCAAGCGCTTAATGCCACTGACTGCAGACCGCGCCAAACCTGCTGTTCCATTCGGTGGCTCTTACCGCCTCATTGATTTTGTACTCTCTAACCTCGTGAATGCTCAAATGCGTAAGGTCGCAGTTCTTACTCAGTACAAGTCGCATTCGCTGGATCGTCACATCACAACTACGTGGCGCATGTCTACGCTTCTTGAAAACTACATTACGCCAGTCCCAGCGCAGCAACGACTCGGGCCACGGTGGTACACCGGAAGTGCAGACGCAATTTTACAAAATTTTAATTTAATTCATGACGAAGATCCAAAGCACGTTCTAGTTTTCGGTGCAGACCACGTGTACCGCATGGACCCCAGCCAAATGTTTGATGCGCATCTGAGCACTGGTGCAGGCGTAACTGTTGCAGCTATTCGAATGCCGCGTTCAGAAGCGCATGATTTCGGCGTCATTGAACTCGAGCAAGATGGAATTTCTATAAAAGCTTTTCATGAAAAGCCATCTGATCCGCCAGCGATGCCTGGCCATCCAGATCTTTCTCTTGTCTCCATGGGTAATTACATTTTTAAACGAGATGTCATGGAAGAAGCACTCATTGTTGATTCAGAAGATCTGGAGAGTCGTCACGATATCGGCGGAAATATTATTCCAATGCTCACGGCTAATGGTCTGGCAAAAGTGTATGACTTTGAAAATAACATTGTTCCAGGAGCAACAGATCGCGATAAAGGGTATTGGCGAGATGTGGGTTCGCTGGATGCATACTACGACGCGCACATGGACTTGGTTTCTATCCATCCAATTTTTAATTTATATAACCGCGAGTGGCCATTGCTTACGAATCCTCCATCACTTCCTCCTGCAAAATTTAGCGAAAGCGGACTTGCCCAGGACTCCATAGTTGGCGCAGGTTCGATTATTTCTGGCGGTCATGTCAATCGCACTGTTGCATCATTTGATGTGATGGTTGGCAGTGGTGCATTCGTTGACGAATCCGTGCTAATGCCATCAGTTCGCATTGGTGATCGAGCTGTCATTCGACGCGCCATCCTAGATAAAGGAGTTGTCGTTGAACCAGGCGCGCAAATCGGCGTAGACATGCAACGCGATCGCGAGCGTTTCACAGTTTCTGAAGGTGGAATTGTTGTTGTGGGTAAAGGAATTCGCGTTACCGCTTAAGAACTAAGTATCCCTGACTAAATTGCCTCTGAAATCTACAAGAACTAGGGGCTCGTCACTGTTGGCTAAGCGAAAGAAAGAATTTACTGATCACGATTTTGTAGTAATTCAGTACAAATCTCATTATTTACCATTATAGTTAGAATAAATTTGTTGGCTTTTCTCTTGATTTTTAAAAAAGAGACTGGAAGGAAATTAATTTGATAAATTCACCGGATGAAGTCACAGTAGTCACAACTGACCACATAGTTGATGAAGAAATTGCAGAAACTTATGGATACGTAAGTAGTACATCATTAAGTTATTTTATAGTTTTCAAAGGGAGGACCGTCGAAAATTCCTTAGACCGCGCTTTTAATAAAATTCAATTCCAGGCATTCCGAGAAGGTGCTGATGCGATTGTAGGCGTGCGAACACACTTGGAATTCCAAAGTCAATTTCTCCTGATAACTCGCGTGAATGTTTTTATGGAAGGAACGATGGTCGTCACCAAGGATGAGAAGTAACTACCAAGCAATCGTACGATCTCGCAATACTCGATATCTCTCCACAACATCAGGCGTGTGCGCACTTTTCACATGAGCGACTTCGCCAAGGTTCCATGTCGGCGCACTTTCGCCACCGAGTAGTGCCCACGCTGCTTGTCGAGCAGCGCCATCGGCTACATATTCACCTGCTGGTGGAACGAGCACTTCACGGCCAAAAAGCGAACTAGCAATAGATGAAATAGCTGGATTTTTTGCAGCCCCGCCAATCAATAGAATTCTTCCAACTGCAACACCTAATTTTTCTAACGCATCTACTGCATCGACAAGTCCACACAACATTCCTTCGACCATCGCGCGAGCAATATCTTCTCGGTTTGAATTAGCCAAAGTCATTCCACTTAAAACTCCCTGGGCATCTGGTCTGTTCGGTGTTCGTTCGCCTTCGAAATAGGGAAGCAGTGAGAGTCCATGCGCACCTGGCGTGGCAGCAAGAGCGAGAGCTCCTACTTCATCGTGTGAGACTCCAAGGATTTTTGTTGCAGCATCAAGGATGCGAGCAGCGTTAAGAGTGCAGACAAGTGGAAGAAAGCGACCTGATGCATCTGCAAAGCCTGCAACCTGACCGCTTGAATCATGTGTTGGTGTGGAAGAGACTGCAAATGCGGTGCCACTTGTTCCAAGTGAGACAATTACATCGCCTGGTTCCCCTTGTAGACCAAGTGCCGCGCCGGCATTATCGCCCGCACCTGCTGCAATCGGAATTCCACCAGTTGTCTTCCCACCGAATTGGTTGGAGGCAACGATGCGAGGGAGTATGTAATCGGCATCGTGACGAAGTGCAAGTTTTACAATCTCGTCGCGATAGTGCGAAGTTGTGGGATCAAAATATCCAGTACCGGAGGCATCACTTCGGTCGGTAAATAAAAGTGAAAAATCTTTACCACCCTGCAATTGCCACGAAAGCCAATCGTGCGGAAGTGCTACTGCTGCAACCTTTTGCGCATGTGCAGGTTCATGATCGGCAAGCCACCGTAACTTCGATGCTGTGAATGCAGCAACTAATACCGAACCAACTTTGCGTGCAGTCTCTTCATCGCCGCCAAGTTCGTTATTGAGATCTGTTGCTTCTTTTGCTGATCGAGTGTCATTCCACAAGAGTGCATCGCGTATGACCTCACCATCGCTATCTATTGCCACCATGCCATGTTGCTGTCCACCGATTGAGATTGCCTCAACATCGTCTAACCCGCCAGCATCGGCGATTGCACCATCGAGAGCTTTTCTCCAAATATGGGGGTCAATTTCAGTGCCATCAGGATGAGAGCCGCGACCTTGGCGCACTAGTGCCCCTGTGTGAGCCTCACGGATAACAACCTTTACCGATTGGGTCGATGAATCAACGCCTGCTACTAATTTTTGATTGCCCATAGGAGAAGGGTAGACTCTCGTCGTCAGTGTTGACCACATTTTAAGACTTTCTTACTTTCCATAGGAGTTCAACTGATGCGCATTGGTGTACTTACAGGCGGCGGAGATTGCCCAGGATTAAATGCTGTTATTCGTGCCGTTGTTCGTAAAGGCGTTAAAGAATATGGTCACGAATTTGTCGGTTTTCGCGATGGCTGGAAAGGCCCGCTTGAAGGCTTAACAATGGATCTCACAATTGAGACAACTCGCGGAATTTTGCCTCGCGGTGGAACAATTCTTGGCTCATCCCGGACCAACCCATTTAAAATTGAAAATGGCGTAGAGCGAATCAAAGAAAATCTTGAAGCCATGAAAATTGATGCACTCATTGCAATTGGTGGGGAAGACACACTCGGAGTGGCCACCAAACTTGATTCATTGGGCGTAAAAGTTATTGGCGTTCCAAAGACCATTGATAACGATTTGAGCAACACTGATTACACATTTGGATTTGATACTTCTGTGAATATCGCAGTGGAGGCAATTGACCGCCTTCATACAACAGCAGAGTCACATCACCGCGCCCTCATTGTTGAAGTAATGGGACGTCACGCTGGATGGATCGCACTGCACTCAGGCCTTGCTGGTGGAGCTGCATGTATTTTGATTCCTGAAATTCCTTTCTCGGTTGAGAAAGTATGCGAGTGGGTCGAGTCTCGTTTCCAAAGCCACTACGCACCAATTATCGTCATCGCCGAAGGTGCGATTCCTCAAGAGGGCGACATGGTTACCAAAGATCAAACTCTTGATGCTTTCGGTCACGTAAAACTTTCTGGAATTGGGGAATGGCTAGCGGGCCAGATTGAAGCGAAGACTGGCAAGGAAGCGCGTACATCTGTTCTTGGCCACATTCAACGCGGTGGATCTCCCACTGCATTTGACCGTGTTCTAGCTACACGCTTTGGTCTCCATGCAATTACTGCAGCTCACGAGGGCGATTGGGGCAAGATGGTTGCTCTTCACGGAACAAATATTGCTCGCGTGCCACTGGCTTCGGCTACTGAGAAGTTAAAGACGGTTGATCCTGCACTGTACGCGGAGGCTCAGATTTTCTTTGGATAATTCGCCCACGCGAACTCCACGAGACTCTCTACTGTTATCACTATGACACAATCAATTGACACTCTTTTCACTCCTGGGCTCGTTGCTGCGCAGCAACCGTTATGGCCAGGCGGAGAAAATGGTCCAGCTGTTACTGCCGCAGTTGCCGAATTGAAATCTTTTCCTCCACTTGTATTTGCAGGCGAGTGCGACAATCTCAAGGCGCGAATTGCAGAAGCTGCAGCGGGTAGAGCGTTTTGGCTACAAGGGGGAGATTGCGCAGAAACTTTTGCAGCAGCGACTGCGGACTCAATTCGCAATCGTATTAAAACCATTCTGCAAATGGCCGCGGTTCTCCAGTACTACTCAAGTCTTCCTGTCATTAAGGTTGGCCGCATGGCTGGGCAGTTCGCCAAGCCTCGTTCAAATGATTTGGAAACTCGCGGGGATGTCACTCTTCCTGCATACCGCGGTGACGCTGTCAACGATCTGGAATTTACTGAGCAATCCAGAACACCGGATCCATCACGATTGGTGCGTGTCTACAACACTTCTGCAGCAACATTGAACTTGGTGCGAGCATTTACGCAAGGTGGATTTGCCGATCTTCGTCAGGTCCATGAATGGAATAAGGGATTTATCCGCGATTCCGCAGTAGGCGATCGCTACGAGGAAATGGCAAAAGAAATCGGTCGCGCTTTAGATTTTATGAAATCTGCAGGCGTTGATCCGGAAGCATTTCGCGCAGTTGATTTCTTCTCAAGCCACGAAGCGCTGATTTTAGAATACGAAAAGGCGTTGACACGCATCGATTCTCGTACTGGCAATCCATATGATGTATCTGCACATTTCCTCTGGATTGGTGAGCGCACTCGCCAATTAGATGGCGCACATATTGATTTCGCTTCCAAGGTCCGCAATCCAATTGGCGTAAAACTTGGGCCAAAATCAACCGTTGATGACGCACTGACTCTCATTGATCGTCTTGACCCTGATCGCGAACCTGGCCGCCTTACATTTATCACACGCATGGGCGCATCAAAAATTCGTGAAGCACTTCCGGCTCTTGTCGATGGAGTAACCAAATCAGGCGCGCAGGTTCTCTGGGTGTGCGATCCAATGCATGGCAATACTTATGAAGCACCTTCTGGTTATAAGACACGGCGCTTTGATGACGTGATGGATGAAGTAAAAGGCTTCTTTGAAGTGCATAAATCACTGGGCACTCATCCTGGGGGAATTCATATTGAGCTTACTGGTGATGATGTCACTGAGTGCGTAGGAGGGGGCGAGCAAATTCTCGAATCCGATCTCGCCACTCGATATGAGAGCGCCTGCGATCCTCGACTTAATCATTCGCAATCTCTCGAATTAGCCTTTTTGGTTGCGGAGATGCTCCGCGATAGGTAATTTTGGACAGTGCCTTTACTCCTTACTTCCCACAAGACTCCAATTGGCACACTCAATCTCTTGGCAAACGATCATGTTCTCGTCGCTGCAAATCTTTCAAGCGTGAAAGCGCTGAGTGAAAATCTAGACCCTGCGGATGCAGCGCATGAAATTAAGACAGTTAAATCTATTCCTATGATTTCGGACCTTATTTCTGATTACTTCAATGGAAATCTAACTGCGATAAACGCAATTACCGTTCGCCAAGTTGGAGCAACTTTTTCCCAGTCTGCGTGGAAGGCGATGCGTAAAGTCAGCCCAGGTAAAACACTTTCGTATGCAGATCTTGCAGCGCGTTCAGGATCACCTGCCGCAGTTCGTGCAGCGGGAAGTGCTTGTGCTAAAAATGCAATCGTCTTAATTGTTCCATGTCACCGTATTGTAAAAACAGGTGGCGCGCTTGGAAATTATGCCTACGGTTTAGATGTTAAACAGTGGCTCTTAAACTTTGAGGGCGCGCTGTAAAATTTCGATTGCTTGGGCGCATTGTGCATCATCAAAATCTAGATGAGTGACAAGGCGCGCATACTTTGGCCCGAGTGCGCTAATCCAGAGTCCAGATTCTTTACAACGAGTGGCGAGTTCGGCAGCTGAAATAGGAAGCCCTGATAGATCTAATCCAACAATATTAGTTTCAACAGTTGTTGGATCTATGAGAGATGAATTGATGGCCGCGATCGCAACGGCCAAATCTTTGGCGCGACGATGATCTTCGCTGAGTCGTTGGATGTTGTGATCAAGTGCGAAATGGCCAGCTGCCGCTAATAGTCCTATTTGGCGCATTCCAGCGCCATATCGCTTGCGCCAAACGCGAGCTCGAGCTACGCGCTCTTTCGTTGAAATCATGATTGAACCAACAGGTGCGCCAAGACCCTTCGAAAGGCACACGCTGATGGTGTCGAAATTCTTGCCATAGTCTTTAAACGAAACGCCACTTGCAACATGAGCATTCCAAATTCGAGCGCCATCAAGGTGAAGTGCAAGACCTAAGTCATTGGCACCTGCTCGAAGTTTCTCGATCTGCGCCAGTGGTTGCACGGTTCCGCCACCAAAGTTGTGAGTATTTTCTACTGCGATGGCAGTAGTAGAGACAAGATATGGTCCAGAGTTTGGCCTAGCGATATTGAGTGCATCATCTGCTACAAGAAGTCCATTCACTGCAGGCCATGTGCGAGTTGTAATTCCACTAAATACTGCGGCGGCGCCAAGTTCAGCGCGCACGATATGAGAATTAGTTTCGGCAATAATTTCTTCACCTGGGGCAACCAACATTCGAATTGCTAATTGATTAGCTAGCGAACCTGTTGGTGCGAATAGCGCTGCTTCATGGCCAAATAAATGTGCAACTCGTTCTTCTAAAGAATTAACAGTCGGATCATCGCCATAGACATCATCTCCGACAGGAGCCGATGCAATTGCATCGCGCATTTCTTGTGATGGGCGAGTTACGGTATCGGATCTGAGGTCAATGGCCATGCGCATAGTTTCTCATGCTTCTTTCAATACAATGACATACATCGCTGTCACTACAGCGGTTCCGCCCAGGGCAATTCGCAAAGTCAGGCTTTCGCCTCCAATAAGAATTGCAAAGAGGGCAGCGAAGACGACTTCCATCGTCAAAATGACTGCAACCTTGCTCGTCGTCATATATGCCTGTGACCACGTTTGCACAATGAAGGCAACGGCGGTGCAGATGATTGCCGTGAATACGATCGTGGACCATACACCCCAATCAGGAGGGAGTGAATAGCCACCTTCAACCATCGAGGCAATTCCTGCAAGCACGGCGCACGTAGAGATTTGGACAACAGTGAGTGCGTAAGCATCTCGACCGTTGCTCCATCTTCCTAGACAAATAATATGAGCGCCAAATGCAAATGCGCTGCCAAGAACGAGAAGTTCGCCAAAACCAATTGCGAAACCGTGTAATGAGAGGAGCGCAAGTCCAGCTGTTGCTAACGCTACGCATCCCCAGGTGAGAGCCGTAATTTTTTCACGAAATAAAATGGCGGCGATGAGCGGTGTGGTGACCACATATAAACCAGTGATAAAACCAGTTACGGCAACACCTGTGCGCTCTAGGCCTAGTGTTTGAAGGATGTAGCCGCTGCCTAAAAAGAATCCAGCAACCATTCCCCGGATCAGAAGATCTTTATTGAAGAGTTTGATAACACGAGGGCGCAAAATAACCATAGCGACCGCTGCTAATAGAAATCGACTGAAAAGAAAATTATTGACACTTTGTCTTGCAATTGAATCCTTCATCACAACAAATGCCAGACCCCACGACGCGGCAACGAGCAAGAGCGCCCATGGAGCTAGCCGAAGTCGAAGTGCATGAATTGAGCTCATCCTCGTAATTTTTTCAAGAGCGCTACTTCTTTGCCGTGTTCGGGTTCCATCCCAGGAGTTTCTAATATGAGGGGAGCGTTCGCAACTGCTGGATGGGCAAGCAGTTCCTTAAAGGGATCGATTCCAATTTCCCCATCGCCAATATTTTGATGTCGATCTTTAAGCGCGCCACACACATCCATGGAGTCATTGGCATGCACTAGTTGGAATCGTTCTATTCCAGCAATTTCAACAAGAAGGTCAATTGTCTCTTTCATCCCACCTTTTTTCTTGATGTCATGACCAGCTGCAAAAACATGACATGTATCAAGGCAGATTCCAACTTTTGGATGGTATTCAAGTGCCTTCAGGTAGTAAGCAAGGTCATCTAATTTCTTAACAAGTGATTGACCTTGTCCTGCAGTTGGTTCGAGCAAGAGCATGGGTGAATCATCGGCTAGAGCCGACAAGATTGGCATCATGCCTTCGTGAATTTGAGTCCATGCATTCTCAACATGATTAACATCAACAGCTGAACCGGTATGAATCACTACACCAAGTGCCCCGATATCTTTTCCGCGCTGCAATGAATATGCCGTCGATGCAAGTGAGTTGCGATATGTCGCATCGGTTGGCGATCCTAAATTAATAAGAAACGGTGCATGCACATACGTTTCAATATCTAGCTCGGAAGCTTTCTCACGAAAGAGTGCGTCTGCTTCAGGGTTAGCATCTGGCATTGCCCACCCTCTCGGATTAGATGTAAAAACTTGGATCGCTTCCGCCCCGATTGTTTGCGCATATCCAATGGCTCGCTTGGCCATGCCACCGGAGGTGGGAGTGTGTGCGCCAATTCGTGGGCGAGGTGCGAGAGTTTTTTTCGTAGCAGAGGCCATTTGGCTAGCCTACAGTGATGGTGACCGTGCTTCCACGAGCCACCTTGGTACCAAATTTCGGGACCATGTTGATTACATATTTGAGTGGCTTCTTACCGATTTTTTTCACGACAACTTTGAGATTGAGATCTTTGAGGGCGGCAATGGCTTTGGATTCTTCAATGGAGTTCAGGTTTGGAATGAAGACGTTATGAGAACCCTTTGAGATTACAAGTGCAACTACGCCGCCTTTTGGCGCTTGGGCTGTTGCAGGGTTTTGCGTAATGACAGCCCCCATCGGAACAGTCTCACTAAATTCAAATGTTGAAGTTACGTCAAATCCCAAATCTGTTAATTCATTGAGTGCTTGTTCACCGCTCTTACCAAGGTAGATGGGCAGTTCCGCTTGTTCGATACCCTTGCTCACAAGGAGATTAATCACCGTATCCCTCTTTAATTTGACGTCAGAACCTGGATTACTAGAAATAACAAATCCATTGGGAACTGTCGAGTTAAATTCTTCTACGACTGTTCCTGTTTTAAGTGGTAGAGAAGCAATCGATTTAAATGCGGCTTCTGGCGTCAAGCCCGTCAAAACTGGAAGTTGGTAGCGCTCTTTTCCTTTCGAGAGAACAATTGTCACAGTGCCACCGGGATCAATTTTTCCACCGCCTGACGGTTTAGAATCAATCACTTTACCTGCAGCGATGTCTTCATCGAATCGCTTCTCTGCTACTTCTGTATTTAGCCCCAGAGGTGTGAGCGAACTCTGCGCTTCTTCAAGAGTTGCACCAACAATGGATGGAACCACCACGCGCGCGCCTGGGCCAACAAGTGCGTACCAACCCGCAATTCCGAGTGATACTGCCAACAAAAGTGCAATTTTGCGATTTCGACGAACTCGCTTGCTAGTTCGCCTGCGCACTGGCGCTGTGTTTTCTTTCAACTGTGGCTCGCGCGCACTTTCTACTGTTAGTTCTTTTGGCGCAACATTTTTCTTTTTACGCTCTTTCACTTTCTTCTGATCAACCCGAATGGGAATATCCAACTCAAGACTCATTTGGTTGCGCTTAGGATCTAGCTCGCGCGTAATGCTTTGTAGCTCGGCGAGAAATTGCCCAGCATCTTTGGGACGTTCATCAGGATTAACGCTTGAGGCTCGATAAATGAGGTCATCAAGTTTTTCAGGAATGTCATTGCGAAGTTCGCTCACTCGTGGAACACGATTATTTACGTGCATATAAGCAATTTGAATCGGCGAATCACCCGAAAATGGTTTTTCACCCGTGAGTAATTCATATGCAACTATTGCCGTCGAGTAGACATCACTTCGTGAATCGGAAATTCCCCGTTGAACTTGCTCGGGAGAGAGATATGAAACACTGCCTAGGACGACGCTGGATTCAGCGGTCATAGTGCTTCCAATCAGGGCGCCATGTGCCAAGCCAAAATCAGCAATTTTTATTCTTCCATCAGTGGAAACTAAAATATTTTCAGGCTTGATGTCTCTATGAATAATTCCAATTCGATGAGCCATTGCGAGAGCACTTGCCACAGGTGTGAGGTATTGCAAAGTATCTTTTACAGAGAAACGACCTCGCTCTTCGATGAAATCTCGAAGTGTGAATCCTTCAATGAGTTCCATGACGATAAATACAGCGGGGACTCCATTTGTATTCCACCCTTGATCCTGAACAGCGACAATATTTGGGTGGGAGAGGACGGCTGCTGCTTTTGCCTCACGAATAAATCTGCTTACAAACGCTTCATCTTGAGCAAGATGAGAATGCATAATCTTTACTGCCACTTTGCGATCTAGTCGGGTATCTAGTGCAGAATAAATACTCGCCATTCCACCCGATGCAATACGGTGCAATAATTCATACCGTCCGTCAATGAATTCACCGCTGAGATCTGACACGTGGAAATCTTAGATAAGTACTCTTAAAATACGCCCCATGGCGCGCCCAATTTAGCCAGCGGTAAGAATAAAGTCAGCGTTTTCTCTTACCTGGCTTTGATTGAAGTGTTCTTCCTGCTGGACTAGCCACTTCTGCATTTGTGGTGAAATTGAATCGCCGTCCCTTTCAAGCACGCGAGCAAGACCTTCATTTGCTTGAATTTCGACCCAAATTGTCGTCGCCCCAGATTCGCGCACAACGCTTTGCCCGCTTCCGACTCCTTCGATGATAAGGACGTCAACTGAATTAATTGTTCGAGTTGTGTTAAATGTTGCACTATTCCAATCATAAATATTTATGTTGATAGGCTTACATAATTGATGCGCAGAAACTATTTTCTGCAAATTGTTGGTCAGGCTCTCATCGAGAGCGCTGTCCCAACCGTCATAGAGATCATCGAGGGCAATCACAGCTACTGTGTGAGAGCGACCAAGCGTGCGATGGAGTTCTCCAGCTAGTCGAGACTTCCCAGCCCCAGCACGGCCATCGATTGCAATGATGTGAGGAGGAGTGGTGCTGCAAATATCAGAGAGAGCTTCGATGAGATGCATACCAGCGTCTCCAGCCAACTAGCGCAATGATTGTAAAAGCTAGGTAGAGAACCGCAGTAAACCAATAGCCAAGACGCGCATATTGAATTGTTCCAACGGCATCGACGACGAACCACAGCGGCCAGCTCTCGTACTTTTCGTAGACCATAAGTACTTGAGCGATGACACTACCGACAAGAATAAATGCATCCGACCAAGTAGCAGCAGCCTTCACTGCAATGAGTGCAGGAGTCAAAGCCACGGTTCCAACCAGAAGAGCTGTACTCCACCAAGCAAGCTGAGTGCGTGAAAGTTTTGACGGTGTCGCACCTTTAGGACCCCAACCAAACCAACCCCATATTGCTGCAGCAATGAATACAAACTGAAGCGCGCTGCTTGCAAAGAGATCAGCCTGATAGAAAAACAGCGCATAGAGGGCGCTGCTCAGGGCCCACCATGGCCACGTAATTCTTTTAGCAGTGACACCAAGTCCGACACCGATGAATGATGTAACTGATGCAATTAACTCTAGGAATGAAACGTCGTAACCCCAGGCTGTAAAAACGATAGTAGACATATGTGTAACTCCTCCCGCATCTGCATTACCAGATGGGTCAAGCGGTCGATCTGAATTTCAGACCCTCTCAGCCACAGTGGCTCCCGCGTTGAAAACTATATCAGGATTGACGGGCAGAAAGGGCGCGCACATACGCAGGGAGAGCAACTTTTAACCTGCGAACAGTGGATGTTTTCGCCCGTTTATTAAATACATCGTAATCAATTTTTTCTACTTCATCCACGATGCCGCAATAGAGTTCACTTGCCGCTTCAATACAGGCTCGACTCTCAGGTGCTAATTCTAAAATTCCTGGACGTGCTTCCTCTTGAAGTCTACGGACGCGAGAAATTTGAAACTTCAAGGCGCTAATAATTTCCGGGGTTAAAACTCTTTTCTCAAGCATCTCCCGAGTCACTCCATCGTCGGCCAATTCTTGCAAGGGAAGATATACGCGACCGCGGTCTAGATCTTCTCCCACGTCGCGAATAAAATTTGCAAGTTGGAAAGCAGTACCCAATTTTTCCGCTGGTTCATAGGCTCTTTCTGTTAGGGGTCCAAGAATTGGAACCATCTGCAAGCCAATAACAGATGCCGACCCGTACACGTACTCCATAAGATCTTCGTACGTTTGATAGCTCGTCACTGTGAGATCCATGGTCATAGAATGTAAGAAATCAATGAAATGTTGAATCGGGATATTAAAGCGCTGCACAGTGTCAATAAGTGCGCGGCCTACTTGGTCATTGCTAGTTCCTGAGCGAATTCCTTCGATAACTTCTTGGCCCCAAGTGTGTAGCGCTTCAGCTTTTTCAATTGGCGTAAGAGTTGATGCCAAGTCATCGACTATTTCATCAGCGTAGCGAGCAAATCCATAGAGCGCGTGAACAAAAGGTCGTTTATGTGCGGGCAGTAATAAGGTTGCTAAGTAGTACGTTTTTCCATGCAAAGAGTTAAGGCGTTTACATTCGGTATAAGACTCACGCAGAAGTGGGTCCAGAATTCCTGCAGCATCAAGTTCGTTCATGTGGCGTGAGCCCTTTTTCTCCCACGATACGTTCTGCGGCGAGACGACCAGAAATTAAGACCATGGGAACTCCGACACCTGGTTGAGTGCCCGAGCCAGTGAAAACTACATTTTCAAATCCAGATGCCATATTTCGCGGTCTAAAGGGACCGGTTTGGAAAAACGTATGCGCACTGGCAAATGGCGCACCACGTTCCATTCCTCTTGCTTGCCAATCCAATGGAGTCGTCATGACTTCGGTTTCGATTCCATCTTCGAAATCTGTGTAGCCGCGCGCTTCGAGAGTTTTAATCATTTCATCTCGATATGGCTTTGCCTGCTTAGTCCAATCAATATCTGCATCTAAATTTGGGGTCGGATACAAGATGTAATAAGACTCTTTCCCGGCAGGTGCAAGATTGGCGTCATCTTTTGTTGGAATCGTTACCAACACACTCGGATCAGTCATCAAAACTTTCTTATTGATTAACTCATCAAAAACGCCATCCCATGATTCCCCAAAGTGAATATTGTGATGAGCAACGTGGTCATATTTCTTCGATGAACCCACAAGCAAAGTTGCACATGATGGTGAGTACTTAAGGCGCTTGACCGATAGAGGTGTTTTCCCAAGCAATTCACGCCATGCAACAGGTAGATCAGGATTAAGGATAAGCGCGTCACATTCGATTCGTTCGCCAGTATCTGTAAGGACCGCGGTTGCACGTGAATTTGAAGTTTCAATACTTGTCACGCTTGTGCTGTACTTAAACGTCACTCCATGTTTTTCAGCCGCCGCAGCGAGAGCTCTAGGAACCGCGTGCATTCCACCCTTGGGGAAAAATACACCGTTGACTGAGTCCATATAGGCAATGACTGCGTAAATTGCTAGTGCTTGCTGTGGGCTAACGCCGGCATACATAGCCTGAAATGAATAGACCTTTTGCAAACGAGGATCTTTAAGAAACTGATTGACCTTGGGGGAGAGTCGACGAAATCCACCGAGGGCAATCAATCGCGCTAGATTTGGCGTCAAGAGATTTAACGGAGAATCAATATTTCTATCAATAAAATCATTCATCTCATACTTGTATAACTTAGTTACAAAATCAACATATTTGCGATACCCAGCTGCTTCTTGTGCGCTGACCGTACGTTCAATTTCTGCTTCCATCTCTTCGGTATTTGCATGCACATCAATTTGGCTGCCGTCATGGTAGAAAGCTCGATACAAAGGTTTCACCGGAGTGAGTTCTAGCCAGTCCTTCATCTCTTCACCGACGCAATTGAATGCATCGCTGATGAGTGATGGCATGGTTAATACAGTAGGTCCCGTATCAAATGCATAACCATCTTTATTGAGAAGGCCGTTACGTCCTCCAGGAACAGATTCACGTTCAATCACTGTGACTTTTCGTCCTGCTCCTGCGAGACGTAGAGCGGCGCTCAAACCAGCCAAGCCCGCACCGACAATCACGACATGATCTGTTGGGCCTTTTACTTGTGCAACCATTTTTATAGGGCTCTTTTCGTAGCAAGATTGGCAAGGGTGGTAAGAATTTCGCGCGCCTCGTGGTTGATTTCTTCGTGTTCTAGTGCGCCTAGAGCAGTATGAGTGAGGTCTTCAATCATGTTTTCAAGTTCGGTTGGCGCACCTGACTCACTAATGATTGTACGAAGCGTCTGAACTCCATCAAGTGTGAGTTGGGGATCTCCAAAAAGTAATTCAAGTTGGCGGTTTGCATCAGCAGTTATTCTTTCTTGCGTCATAGCCATCAACACTGTTCGCTTTCCTTCTCGCAAGTCATCTCCTGCGGGTTTTCCGGTAAGTTCTGGATTTCCAAAAACTCCTAGTAAATCATCTCGCAACTGAAAAGCTTCTCCTAATGGAAGTCCGTAATCAGAAAAATGAGTATGCAACCTAGCGCGCTGGGCAGCGTCAGTTATTGCAAGTGCTGCACCAAAATGCAAAGGTCTTTCAATGGTGTACTTCCCAGATTTGTATCGAGCAATAGTGAGCGCGCGAGCAACTGTATGGGTTCCTCGCGTTTGTTCATATACATCTAGATATTGTCCGGCCATGAGTTCGACTCGCATTTCATCATGTATGGAAAATGATGAAATGAGCGATGCGGTTGGTACGCCAGATTCATGAAGCATTCGATCTGAATATACAAGTGCTAAATCGCCGAGAAGTATTGCGGCGGCTTGGCCAAATTGTTGGGCCGAACTTGATCCACCATCTCGAAGATGCATCGATTCGAATAATCGATGAATGGCAGGTTTTCCTCTTCGAGTGTCGGAACCATCCATCAAATCATCATGAATAAGTGCGCACCCTTGTAATAATTCAAGACTTGCAAATGCACGAATGTATTCAGGAGTGGGGCTCGCTCCTGCGCCAATGAATCCACTGTATGCAAATAGAGGCCGCAATCTCTTACCGCCATCGAGCAAATATTCCGAAAGGGCCTTGGAGACTGGCCCAAGTTCGCTTCCGATTCCCTCAAGGTATTGAGCCTGGGTTTCCAGAAAAGCGCTGAGCTCACTTTTAACTTGCTCCCGTACGCGCGAAAGAGTTGCTAGGGTTTCTTCGCTCACGTGGTAACGCTACCCTCAGAACCCTGGGAGTGCACATTAGAAAGCGAGATTTAATTTCGATGATAAGTTCCGAAGAGTTTGCATCGCGCTGGAGTGTTCTCCATAGCAATGCGTCAACCTCAGGAATTGTAGGTGCTTGGCTTCGCATCTCCTATCGCTTTGGACTTATTTGCACCTTGCTTAGAATTTCGCCCAATGTTTTGACCATTTTTGGACTTCTCGCAGCCATTGGTACCGCAATAACCGCACTCTCTCCCTGGGCAATTATTTTGATAGTTGCCTCACTATTTTTTGATGGAATTGATGGAAGCGTCGCTATATTTCAACATCGCGAAAATGCGTGGGGCGCACTCCTAGATTCAGTGGTGGATCGCATCAGCGAAGCGCTCTGGCTATACAGCCTCTACCTTGTGGGAGTTCCAGCAAAAATCGCAATCGGAATTTGGCTTGTTGCAGCAATTCAAGAATATGCCAGAGCTCGCGCAGAGTCGCTCGGCGTGCATGAAATTGGAGTAGTCACTCTTACTGAGCGACCAGTTCGAGCTAGTTTTATTTTTGTGGCACTACTGATGTTCCAATTGAGCATTCCAGGAGTTACGGTGTTATCCATTGCGTTTTTGGTGCTTCATATCTTTAGTGCATTTCAGGTGATGCGTTTTTCGTACGGCCAATTGCGTTAGCAACGATTTCTGCGCTAAGCCCCACCAGCGGTAACCCACCGCCAGGATGAGCAGATCCACCAACACAGTAAAGTCCCTTAAGAGCCGATCTATTTCGAGCGCGAAGAAAAGCAGCACGCGCACCATTACTCGATGTGCCATAAATGGAACCGCCCGGCGCGTTCACACTTCTCTCCAAATCGGCCGGAGTTCGATATTCAAATACTTCCAAACGATTGCGGATAGGAATACCACGAGCTTCAATAAGGTCAATTATTTTAGAAGCGTACTCACGATTAAACGTTTCATTATTCCAATCCCAACCATCAACTCCTTCTGGATTATGCCGAGGTGCATTGACTAATACAGACAGACTTAGTCCACCTTCTGTTTTGACCATGTGTACATCTTTAGGCGCACATATGTAAATAGTTGGATCCTGCACCGGTTTTTTCTCGGTAAAAATAGAATCAAATTCTTGGTCATAGTTTTCAGGAAATAAAATAGTGTGATGCTCAAGTGGCGGTGCGTCTGCATCAGGGCGTAAGCCCAGAAGCAGCGTAAAGCCCGCGAGAGAAGGCGTTGTGCGATGCAGTCGTGACCTAGTCATACGGAGTTTGCGTACTTTTCCAGTAATCAAAACGTCATACACGATAGAGGCATCAGCGTTGGCGACAACAATGTCACTAGAAAGAGTGCGACCATCCTTCAGGGTGATCCCTGTGACCTTTTTCCCATCATGATTAATTTCAGATACGGGTGTGTTTAATTCAAAGGCCACACCCAAATCAACACAGCGCTGATGAATAGCCACGGACAACGAACCAATTCCACCCTGAATATGCCATGCGCCGAAGGCTTCTTCGACAAATGCAATTGTTGCTAAAACTGAAGGAGCGGATCGCGGATCAGAACCACTGTATGTGGCATATCGGTCCAAGATGTAGCGCAGATTCCTATTTGGTAAGAGTTCTTCAGCGAGTGAGCGCAGAGATTTCCAAGGTGAGATTATAAATAGATCTCGTAAGACAGTTGGACGTTTGAAAAGAGAGAATATTGATGTGAGTTCGGATTCAATAAAAGGTTCGCGAGAAACATCCCACATTCGTTCTGCCCGGCGCATAATTCGATCCCACTGGTTCGCACTTTCACTGCCGTAGGAATCTGTAATTGCTTCAAGTGTTTTATGACGCGAAAGATTGGCGAATTTCACATTCGTGCCATCTGAAAAGCGATAGTCAAATGATGGGTCTACTGAATCAAGGTGAACCACTTGGCCCAAATGTTTGCCAGTTTTTTGAAAGAAATCTCGATACACCGCAGGAAGAGTTAACAAGGATGGCCCAGTATCAAAGGCGTACTTTCCAATCCATTCTGTTCGACACTTGCCGCCTACATGATCAGAGCTCTCAAAAACTGTTACTTCATGTCCAGCTTTTTTTAATCGAGCTGCAGTGCACATCCCACCTATTCCAGCGCCGATTACTAGTACGTGGCTCACAGGGTCCGGCCTTTCCATTGGATTTTTCCACGCATGATCCATGAATAGATAAGTAAGTAGATTATGAGGGCGCAGGCGATTGGGTGCAAAAGAGAATCAACGGCACGTCCACGAGTAGTTCGAGCAGATATTGCGCGCGAGAGCACGATTATTTCGTATCCAATCCAACCCCACGCAGATCCTGTTAACCCATACACCAGTGGCACAATTCCAGTCAGAGCGATCAGAGCAATAGCAACAATACTTCCTAAAATTCCACCGAATCCTTTATGTAAAGATTTGGCATAACCATTTCGCACTTCTGGCCAAGATGAATACATCCGACAGGTCGCGATCGTCGCGCCATTTCCTACTGTTCCAGTTGCACCGCTTCGTATAAATGCTCGCGCAAGTTCAATGTCATCGAGGACTTCTCTGGAAATCGTTGTGTAGCCGTCAATGGTGTCTAGACATTCACGAGTGGAAATAAAAAATTGGCCGTTAGCAACAGCAAAGGCTGGATTATGTGACTTCTCGGCAATTCGCAGAGGGACCGATGAGAGCCAGGACCATTGCAAAAGTGGCTGAATAAGGCGCTCGGAAAAAGTCACTGCTAACTGACGAGGATAAGGGGAGAAGAAGTGCAAAGATTCCTTTTTCATCAGAGTAATTGAGGATGATATGGCTATAGGGGTTATGCGCACATCGGCATCCACTGTCACAAGGAAGTCACCAGTAGATGCTTTGTAGAGTTGATGAAGCGCCCACGGTTTGCCTAGCCATGAAGCTGGCAATGGTGATCCAGAAATTATTGTAAACCGCGAATCCTTTGATGTCGCTGCAATGAGAGCTTGATAAGTCCCATCAGTAGAATTGTCATCGAGTGCTAGAAATTCGATATTTTCACAATTAATTTGTGCTTGAAGGCAGTGAATTAATTCTGCGACATTTTCTTCTTCGTTGCGCATGGGAAGCAGCACGCTAATTTTTTCACTAATTGGGAGAGTCTCTTGTGGAGTTCGTATAAGAAAAGAATTAAGGCGCACAAATATGAGTGAGAAAATTGAAAGTCCACACGCTAGTGCCAGCATTGAAAGACCTTAAGGTCTACCGAGCCAGCGTGAAAATACGTAAGGAATCCAGATAGCACCAAAGCAAATTCCCCCGATGAGCGCTACGCCAGGGCGTGAAAAGAAAAATACATTTGAAACTATGCCCGCAAAGTACGTCCATGCTAAATAGAAATCCGTAGCACCAAAACTTGCGCTATCACGTCTGCGGTCGCGGGGGAGAATTTGATTTAAAATTGCCATGAGCGCCATCCCCGCAAGCAACCAACCAAATGCATTCGACAATGGAATCTCTGGTTGAAATGGAACATGTGCGCCTGTAAAAGTCCAGTGCCATCTTCCTGCAGAAACCATTTGTGGATCTAAAAATAAATCCCAAGCAGCAAGAGCGAATCCTCCATAAAGAAATACCCATGAACCGCTCACTCGTCTAGCGGCGACGAGTAGTGGGTGGGCCATCATCACCCATGCAAACGGAACGACAAATGGAACTCCAGCAAGAGTGCGTCCGAGTGAAGCATCATAGGAATATGTTCCAAAGGGCCAACCGGTTTTGACTCCCATGAGTTCGATAAGAAATGCAAAAATTACTGTGGCACCTAAATATCTGTATGCATATTTGAGACCATAGGCGAGAAGTGCATGAAGGGCCATTGCTCCAGCACTCCAATACACAGTTGAAATAGTGACGATCCGAAGCGCTTCACCATCGAGTAATGGGTATGAAATTTGCAGAACAATTGCTACACCTAAAATCAGTCCCAATAAAGTTCTTGCTCGAAAGGATATTCCCCGACGTCTGTTTCCTCGAGGGGAATAATGGCGAATCGACATACTGTAATTCTGCCCTACGACTCGACCTATCTTGTAATTGAGCCTCGGGTTTCACGAACAGAAAAGCGAGCAAAAAGCTCTTCGGAGTACCAATTATATTTTGAAGTATCGGCAATCGCCTTTACGTGAGATTGACCTTTATAAGCGAATTCACGCAGATCCGCAGCACTTTCCCAGAGTGAAAAAGTTCCTTGAAGTCCTATCGGAGCTTCACCAATTCCAATCGCCGAAATCAAGCCCTTGCTTGCATGCAGACTCTGGGTTACAGGAGGAACTGATTTAAAAAATCGGAGGGTATGGCGCGGTGCGATTCGCGCTCGAGTAATTGCAGCTATTTGGCCCACCGCAGCGATATTGGCACCAATCTGAAAAGGCTCCTCTTTTGCCCACAGACCATGAGATGAAATTGGGTCAAGAACCGCTCGAAACTCTGATGTTGATCGAGATCTCCATCGCGAAACAATGTGCGATGTATCAAGTGATTCCAGAGCATCCTCCTTGATAGTTGCGACAAAGCCCCACCGGGTAATGTCTACATCCGAAGGAGTAAACGTCTCGCCTTTGCCGCACCCTAATAACTTGGCAAATGCGATACCTGAAAAATTTCGAAGTTTTCGGCGATCAAGTGCCATATGCAAAAATGCAAAAGGAATCATTCGCTTTGGCAAAGTCCAAAAATATACGACGGTCACCACACCCAAAGAGTATCGCGAGTAGGTGCCAACTCTGTTAGGTGTGGGCACCTAAGATAGGAGAAGGCGAACCACTAGGAGAGGAACTATCAGTGAGCGCACAAGTTGAAACAATTATTGATGTTGATATTCACAATCGGAATAAGCAGACAGTCTTTTGGCGAGGGATTCTCATCGCACCTGTATTAGTTTTTATTGCCTCATTTGGCCAAGCAGCTGACTGGGGCTGGGGCGCAGCTGGAGTAATCGCAATCCCAGTAGTGCTCACTCTACTTTTTCGAGGTGTATATCCAAGTTATGTTCTCACCTTTAATCACGCAATGATTGAATTGATGAACCGAGCGTTGGTTTATTTATTTCTTCTTACCGATGAATATCCATCTATAGAGCGCAACCCACGCGTTGCTGTGATATTCCCTGACATCAAAGGTGGCACTAGCTTGAATCGCTGGCTTCCCCTCGTTAAATGGTTCCTAGCAATTCCGTTATACATCGTGGGCTTTTTTTATTCTTTAGCAGCGGTTCTTGTGTCAATCATTGCTTGGATTCAAACATTCTTAACAGGTGAGTATCCAGAATCTTCACTCAAAATTGTTCTTGGCTCAATCGCGTATTGGAACCGAGTCTTTGGGTATTGCGTTCTTCTAGTCACCGATGAGTACCCAAGTTTCTCCTTGTAGATGAAATGTTAAAAATTCAACGCCTGGCATCTGAATTTATCGGAACGGCAACTCTTGTACTTGCTGTAGTCGGTTCTGGTGCCATGGCGGTGAATTTGTCGAATGATGGTGGAGTGCAGTTATTAATTAATGCACTTTCAACTGTGCTTGTTCTGGGAATCTTAATTTCAATTTTCTCCGCTATCTCTGGATCACACTTCAATCCGGTAGTCACTCTGGTGGTGCTGGTTAAGAGCAAGATTGAAAAAGTCGAAGCTCTCCTATTTGTGCTTGTTCAAATCGCAGGTGCTCTATTCGGTGCACTCTTAGCCAATGTGATGTTTGAACTTCCCGCCGTCAATGTATCAACCCATACACGTGGGGGATTTGCAATCTGGCTAGGCGAAGTGATTGCAACCTGTGGCCTTATTTTCATCATTGAATATGGGGCCTCAGGCACGCGAGGCAATCTTGCGCCGATACTTATCCCCGCGTGGATAGGTGGCGCCTATTTCTTCACCTCCTCGACATCTTTTGCTAACCCTGCAGTCACCATTGGGCGAAGTATTTCCAATACATTTTCAGGTATCGCACCTTCGTCGGTAGGTGCCTTTATTGCCGCTCAGCTTTTGGGTGCGTCACTAGGTTTTGCACTGTCAGTACTATTTACACGAAAGTAGGCGCACTATGGAAAACGAGAAGCCCACAGTTCTTTTTGTATGCGTTCACAATGCTGGTCGCTCACAAATGGCCGCAGGATTTTTACGTGAACTCTCGCAAGGACGAGTCGAAGTTCTCTCTGCTGGGTCGGCACCGAAAGATTCAATTAATCAAGTTGCCGTAGAAGCAATGAATGAAGTTGGAATTGATATTGCACATAACACTCCCAAAATTTTGACGCCAGAAGCTGTTCAAGAATCCGATGTTGTAATCACGATGGGATGCGGAGATGTGTGCCCGTTCTATCCGGGCAAACGTTATGAGGATTGGGTTCTCGATGATCCCGCCGGTCAAGGTATTGAAGGCGTAAGAGTTATTAGAGATGAGATAAAAGTGCGAATAATTTCTCTACTCGAAGAGCTCTTTCCAACTATTTAATTATCACTCAAATCAGGTAGCTTGGCATGAGAAATTTTTCTAGCTTTTGCCGCTGAAATATTAAGTAGCGATAATCCAATTTCTATTGCAAGGTCTGCGTCTTCTACTTTTGCTGCAGGGTTTGTACTTTGATTGACAACTAAAGAAAAAAGAAGACCCTGGAAATCTTGAATTCGAATATCGGGGTGATCCATCTTGAGCACTCCCGCACTAATTAATTCATGAACATGCTTGGGAAAGCCGGCCACGAATGGCAATTGAGTAGCTGAGAGGGCAAGGTTATTTTCAATAAGTTTTGCATAGGTGGGATGAGTCGATTTCAATCTCGCAATCATGCGCATTGGGAATACAAGTTGCTCTAATGGATCTGGAATATGGGCGAGCTTGCTAAAAACCCACTCCTCCCAATCAGCCATGGCAGCGCCCATCGCCGCTGCAAAGAGTTCATCTCGGTTCTTAAAATGCTTATAAATGGTGCTCATCGCGATTTCAGCACGTTCGGAAACATGCTCAACTGCTGGATGCTGTCCGTCCGTAGCCAGAACTTCAATAGTTGCCTTGAGTATGTGTGCCCGATTGCGCGCAACGTAGGCGCTCTTGCGACCGAGAGCTGGGGAGGGTTTTTTCTTAGGCGACACGTGAGCATATTACGTCCTTTCTGGACTAGCCCCCAAGCCCCTAATAGCCTATATTTTGCCGATATCGGAAAGACCTTCCGATATCGATTCACTTGGCCATCTGGTCTGAGATAAAGGGGAACCACTCATGGTTACTGCACGACAGAGTCTTATTCGTTTATTCGTTGCAACACTGTTGTTAGGTCTTTGCCCCTTAATGATCGCCCCACAAGCGGCGCAAGCTGGATCGGTGGGCTTTGGCGTTGACTCCGGTTCAGGTTTTGGAAGAGTGATTGTTCCTTACGATCCAAAACTCGACGTGGGTGATGGTGCATTTAATCTTGAAATGTGGGTCCAGGAGGGAGAGGCAGATCGCACTAGACAGTATGTAGCGACGTTTTGGTCAAGTACTTCCGCAAGAACCTACGAAGATCAAATACCAAGCTCTTTTGCATGGGGACTTGGATTCGATGGCAGCAATTTCTTTGTCACGGATAGAGTAAATCAGAATCGTCAGATACCAGCAGGCGTATGGGACGGTCCCGACGGTACTGGACTTGAGGATACTTCCACATCTAATCAATTAACTTATAAAGAGATTTATGATTCATTTGCCTTGCATGCATGGCACCACATTGCGTTATCTAAGACAGGTGTCGGTGGAACTCTCAGTATGTATTTAGATGGGGTACGAGTTTTATATATTCCATCAGATAACAATACATACTCCTTAAATCATGGGGACCCAATTCCAGGTGGACAGGGTGATGTAGTTATTGGTGGAAACAAATTTGTTGGGCAAATCGCCGATGTTCGCTTAGTCAAAGGTCAGGCGCTTTATACAGGTCCGTCCATCACGGTTCCAACATCTCAGATTACGACTTCAAGTCAGGGTGCTGATCCGAGCAATGTTTCCTTGCTTCTTAAAGCTGGCGGTGCCAGCTGTGCCATTGAAGATTTTTCCGATAATCATTTTTCAGTCTCAGTTGATGGAGCGACTTGTAGCCTCGCATTGTCGCGACCTTTGGCGTACACCGTTGCCTTTGATAATCAGGGTCATGGAACAAAACCAGCCGATCAAGTAGATGTTATTTTTATTCCCTTTGAAAATCTTCCTGCGGAATCTTCAACAGTCGGAAATTTCTCCTTTAAAGGTTGGTCAGAAACCACAACGGGTTCTGTTTTAACTGAGACGTATACGCCGACAATGGATTCAACTTTATATGCGATTTGGCAAAACAACGCTGAAACTTTCACGGTTATGTATGACTTGAATTATTTTGGATCAGGTCCAGTGCCCACGCATATTCCAGTTGCTCAAGGTGATTCATTCACGGTTGCTTCCAACCCGATTCGTCTGGGGTACCAGTTCATGGGATGGACAGATAATGGAACGAATGGAAATGTATATGGTGGCCCTTCCACCGGGGTAAAAACCAACTACACAATGGGGACTTCCAATGTAACCCTAACTGCAAACTGGGAATCACTCGCACATCCCATCACTCGAAATGTTCAACATAATTTTACTAGCGGACATGTGCTCTCTACTTATTTTGGAGGGTCCAGACACACTGGAACAGATGTGGCTGCTGGTTGGTGTGCCATTGCAGGGCCGAATGTTGACCCGGCTACATGGATAATTCGCTCTGTATCTCATGACGAACAATGGGAAGTATTTATTTTTCCAGATTCAATAACGGTGACTGCAGGTGGATTCTTTTCACTTTCACCAGATCCATCTATAAGTTTTTCAACTGGAGAAACGCAAACCGTCAGCGCAGGAAAAGCAATCACTAATACTTCGACTTCTAATTCTGGTTGCGGAGCAAACAAGTATTCAATTTCCCCTGAGCTGCCCTCAGGACTTTTTCTCGACACCACCACCGGAGTTATAAGTGGTTCTTCAACTTTGGCCCAAAGTAGAACTCCATACACACTTACAGCTGAACGCTGGGTTGATGCAAATGGAAACTTAGATACCGAAGGCACTAAAATCGGGTACTCCTCGGCGGTCTTTAATCTCGAAGTACTTGCCCTGCACACCGTGACATATTTCGGTGGATCAGGATCGACTGGAAATGCTCCAGCCCAACTTATCGTTGCAACCGATGACACCTTCACCGTTGCAGCTAATACCTTCAGCAAACTTGGTTACACCTTCTCTCACTGGGTCATTGGCGAGAACGA
>CAFBSG010000007.1_pt1 | contig 78497 bp, 70 predicted proteins | sample 7270301 | NCBI WGS metagenome assembly CAFBSG01 (sample SAMEA6814059, study PRJEB35770) | freshwater metagenome | biome: Freshwater; feature: Freshwater reservoir; material: water | place: Czech Republic | collected 2017-05-23 | depth 30m m | reverse complement strand
TAATAGAAGTCCTTTACCTCTGACCTCTTTTATTCCCTTGATTCCATTCAAAGATTCTTTAAGGAATTTCTCATCTCTTAACACCTTTGCTAAAAGTTTCTCCTTCTTAATTACTTTAATCGTGGCAAGCGCTGCAGCGCAGACCACTGGATTAGCACCAAAAGTTGTTCCATGCTCCCCAGGTTTAAAAGATTGACTACAACGACCTAATGAAATCATTGCCCCCATCGGAAGTCCTCCGCCGAGACCTTTAGCAATTGTGATGACATCAGGAACTATTCCTTCGTCTTCATAGCCAAACCATTGTCCAGTTCTTCCCATGCCAGTTTGAACCGCATCAATGACAAGAAGTACGCCATTCGAATCACATATTTCACGTAAACCAGCAAGATATCCAACGGGAGGAGTGACGACTCCTGCCTCACCCATAATCGGTTCAACAATTACCATCGCTATTTTTTTCGTGACTGCTTTCTTCATGGCTCTGAGATCACCAAAGGGAACATGCTTAACATCTTTAAGCAATGGAAGAAATGGCGTTCTCTTTGAAGGTTGCCCCGTCAGTGAGAGTGCTCCCATAGTTCTTCCGTGGAATGCTCCTTGGGTCGCCACGATTTTCTTGCGACCACTAAGGCGGGAGAGTTTGAGCGCTGCCTCGTTTGCTTCCGCCCCAGAGTTACAAAAAAATATTTTGGCTTGTGAATCCTTGACCATGGATTGCAAGGCACTGGATAGTTCCAGAACACTTGGATGGCTATAGAAATTACTCACATGACTTAACTGAGAAATTTGCTTAGAGACTGCTTTTACAATTTCTGGATGTGCGTGACCTAAAATATTTGTCGCGATCCCGCCAAGAAAATCTAAATAGCGCTTTCCATCCGCATCTGTGACAACAGAACCCTTTGCGCTCACCAATGAAAGTTCGGGTGAACCATAATTACCTTGAAGAGTTTTGTTCCATTTCTTTTGTGCATTTAAATTACTCATGATCTCACCAACGTTCCACCTGAACCCGCAAGAGCCAGGGCTAAAGTAGTTGGTTCGGTTCCATCAATAATGCGCACCGCTTGAGCGCCTGCTGTGATGGCATCTAAGCAGGCTTGAACTTTGGGAGCCATACCTCCGGAAAAAGTTTCCTTGATTACCGATAAGTCAGGTGCAGCGATTTCCGAAATTAATGAGTCCTTATTTGACCAATCTCTATAAATACCGGCTACATCGGTCATCACAATTAGAGTGTGGGCTTTCAGCGCGCCAGCAATGGCAGCGGCTGCTAAATCTGCATTCACATTGAGTCCTAGTCCTGATTGTGAATCTGTGGCCAAAGGTGCAACAACTGGAGTGATCCCTTGCTTAAGCAAGTGGAGCAATGAATCTGTTTGTACGTTAGTCACGTTCCCAACTAATCCCAAGTGCGCCGCACTGTTATCCACGAGGTGATGAAGAATCTCTCCGGTTAAGAAGGTCCTTCCTGAAATAGATTCACTTGGGACGCCGGCATTTGAGAGACCCGCTGCAATCCGCGGCCCCACATTTTTTGTGAGTACATCGTCTACAACGATTAAAATCTCAGGTGTAGTAACACGATATCCGCCTACAAATTCACTTGTGATTCCAGCCTCAGCAAGCGCCTGATTAATTTGTGGTCCTCCGCCATGAACAACTACAACGCTCTCACCACTTGCGAGGGAATCCTTAATTGCAGTTGCAAAAAATCCATTCCCATCACGCATTGCATTTCCACCGTATTTGATCACGATCATGATGAGTACGCTGAATTCTCGTGCACATAGTCATGTGATAGGTCATTCGTTAAGACGGTTACGGTCGAATCTCCTACATTGAGATTAATAACAATGTTGACTTCCCTATCAGAAAATGAGACCAAGTTTTTATCCTCTCCCGGCGCACTCTTCCTCGCTACATGAACTCCGTTGAGGTAAACATCTATAGCTTGTGGATCGAGGTACGCATCGGCGGTTCCGACAGCTGCCAGCACTCTTCCCCAGTTGGGATCCCTTCCGAATATTGCGCATTTGAGTAGATTATTTCGCGCACAGGATCGGGCAACTTCAAGAGCATCTTTATCGTTTTTAGCACCATTGACTGTTATCGAAATCGTCTTCGTTGAACCTTCAGCATCAGCAACTAATTGTTGAGCTAATGACCCACAAATTTCCATAAGCGCCAGTTCGAAATCGAGTTCACTCATTTCAATACCAGATGCACCTGAGGTCATCAGAAGAACGGTGTCATTTGTAGAAGTGCAACCATCAGAATCAATACGATTAAAAGTTTTATCGGAAACCCTGCTGAGCACGGACTGGATATCCAAGCGTGACACATCAGCATCAGACATCACTACGCACAACATTGTTGCCAGTGCTGGTGCAAGCATTCCAGCTCCTTTGGCTATTCCTACAAAATCAACCTCTTGAGCACGGTGTGTAGCGATCTTTGGCTCGGTGTCCGTAGTCATAATCGCACGCGCACTTTGCACCACAGAATTTTCATCACTGTTGAGAGCGAGAGAATTCAGCCCCACCATGATTTTTTCCATTGGTAGATATTCACCAATAATCCCTGTGGAACACACTATTACTTCGGCGGCTGAAATCGATAACAACTCACCAATTTTTTCCGCCGTGTGATGCGTATCTATGAAGCCTTGTGGACCAGTGCAAGCGTTTGCGCCGCCAGAATTTAACACAACTGCTTTCACGGATTTACCTTTGATAACCTCTTTGCTCCACAATACTGGGGCTGCAACAATTTGATTAGAAGTGAAAACGGCAGCTCCATCAAAGCGCGGGCCCTGATTCTCAATAAGTGTGAGATCAAGGGCTCCTGAAGTCTTAAGTCCAGCTGATGTTGCATCGCTAAAAAACCCCTTAGGCAGAAGGCTCATACCCCAACTCCAAAGTGCTCTAGTCCCATGGTTTCATTCAAGCCACAAACAATGTTTGCGTTTTGAATGGCTTGCCCAGCCGCTCCCTTGCCCAAGTTGTCAATTGCGCAGGAAATTACAACCCTATTAGTGTGAGAATCAATTGCAATTTGAATGTGAACATAGTTGCTCCCAAGAACTGATGAAGTTTTTGGCATTTGTCCTTTTGGGAGAACCCGTACAAAGTGTTCATTTTTATAAGCATTGATAAATATTTCGCGCAATTCATCCTCAGTAATTTTTGAAATCAGTTTTGAAGTAACAGTTGATAATATTCCTCGGGGCATAGGTGCCAATATTGGAGTAAAAGAAACTTTTACTGGTCCTGATAAAACTCTTGATAGTGATTCTTCAATCTCTGGGGTGTGCTGATGGGCACCACCAAATTTATAAGATGTTAAAGATCCCATTACTTCGCTAGCAAGAAGGTTAATTTTAGCGCTTCGCCCAGCACCTGTAGTTCCTGATGCTGCGACAATAACGACATCTGTTGCATCGATGTGCCGCAAAGCTGGCGCGGTTGCTAATGCGATACTTGTTGCATAACAACCCGGATTCGAAATTTTCTGCGATTGTGAAATTTCAATTCGACCACCAGGAAGTTCAGGCAGACCATATGTCCAAGTTCCAGGATGATTTCCTCCATAATATGTAGTCCACGAATGAGAGCTTTCTAATCTAAAATCTGCTCCTAGGTCGATCACCCGGGCTTCTTCCGGAAGACTCGCCACTATTCGGGAAGACTCGCTATGAGGAAGAGCGAGGAAGATCAGTTGGCAATCACGCAACTCATCTGGTGTTCCGGAAGTAAATAATTGCCCTTCATAATTTGACAGGTGTGGATGGATGGAAGTAACTAGCTCCCCCACTTGAGAGAAAGCCGTTATGACCTCCACATTAAAGACCTCGTGGCCCGACAGAAGTCTAAGGAGTTCCCCGCCAGCGTACCCACTTGCACCAATGACTGCTGTTTTCATGAGTCGATGGTACTACAATATTCATAAATATGCGCACCTCTGCATATTTATGAATCTAGATAGTTCGAAGTATGGCTCCGCAATCGTTCATAGCGCGTAAAACCGCAGCCTCGCGCGCAGCTGATATTTCGCTGCCTGTCAGAGTCCTATCAGAAGCTCGAAATGTGAGCGTGAATCCCAAGGAAATCTTTTGATCCCCGATCTGGTCATAGCGATCAAAGAGAACTATGGACTCCAGGAGTTCCCCGGCTCCAGAACGAAGGGCGCTTTCGACCGAAAGGGAACTTGTTTTTTCATCTACCAGGAGAGCCACATCTTGAATGGCTGCAGGCATCACTTTGATTTCTTGTGCTTTGACCACCTGTGACATTGGAAGAGCATCCAAATTTATTACAAAGGCACATGATCTCGGCGGCAAAGAAAATTGAGCGACTACTCGAGGATGCAATTCACCTGCGTGAGCGACAGGTTTTCCATCAACTATAAATTCTGCGCATCTGCCCGGATGCCATGGTGCGAATTGTGAACGTTCAATAGTCCAGTTCAAGCCACATATTTCCAAAATATCCTCAACAAATCCAAGCGCATCGCTCCACTCGTACGTACGTGACTTCTGCTTCCAAGAACTCTGAGAAATATCGCCAACGAGTATGGCACCTAGATGAGTTAACTGAGGTGGGACGCTTTCAAAAATAGATTCAATCGTTTGAGGATCCGGGCGAACACCAATTTCTGGATTAATACCAGAAATTAAATCTTGGGTATTTCGAAAAATAGACCCGATTTCGAAAATCGCAAAATTCTTGATTCCACGGCCAATATTTCTCTGCGCAACCGCTGCCAATCCTGGGAGAAGATGGGTGCGCAGAAGTGGCGCGTCCTCCGACATCGGATTTGCAATCCTGTAACTCTTCGCTCGGTCTCCGACGTAACCCATCTGCGCGACGGTCTCCTCATTAACAAATGGAAACGTCTGAACCTCATTAAACCCTCGAGCAGCAAGTGTCTGTGAAATCAACCTCTTACGTTTCTGGCTTGGTGTAAGGGATGCATGCAAAGGACGTGGAGGGAGAACCGATGGAATCGAGTCGTACCCAATCATTCTCGCAACTTCTTCAACAAGATCCCATGCGGCTATCAGATCACTACGCCATGATGGGGGATCAACTTTCCAACTAACCTCGTCAACATCGCAGCCAATAATTTCTAATTTCTCTTTCACAACATTAGGTTTCACTTCAAGGCCCAAAACTCGCGAAACATACTGCGGGTCAAAATCAATCACTGCTGGATACTTTGGTTCACCGGCGCTACTTGTACCGAGGTACTTCGCTCCGCCCACAGTTACTAGCAATTCTGCTGCTCTAGCAGAGGCGTACTGCGCGAGGGAAGGATCTACTCCACGTTCGAGACGACGCGATGCTTCCGTTGAAAGTTTATGTCTTCTCGAATTCTTTGCAATCGAAACGGGATCAAATCGAGCAGACTCCAGGGAGATAGCGATTGTGTTAGGTGATATTTCTGACTCCTCTCCCCCCATTGTTCCCGCTAGTGCCAGGACTTTAGAGTCATCGGCCACTACAAGATCCTGAGGATCTAAAATTCTCTTCTGCGAATCGAGCGTAGTGAAATCTTTAGACGACCCTGCTCTGCGAATATGCAGCGAGCCCGTAATCTTTGCAGAATCAAAAGCATGAAGAGGCTGTCCTAGTTCGAGCATCACATAGTTGGTGACATCAACAGCAAATGAGATGGATCGCATCCCCATTTTTTCGAGTCTGCGACTCATCCATAAAGGAGTCGGCGTCTTAGGATTAAATTCTGTAAGCGAACGGAGGTAAATCACGCTAGCACCGCTTGGATCATCAATAATCACATCAGGGCCTTTACCTGATTCGTCGAAGGAGATCTTTTTAATTTCTTCTATCGGATCCTTGAAATCTAGATTCAAGCTTGCAGCTACTTCACGTGCAATTCCACGAATACTTAACGCGTATCCTCGATCTGGATTCACTGCGACATCAAAAATAACGTCAACTATTTGAAGTGCGCTAAGAGCATCCTCACCTATGGAGACAGAATCAGGTGATAACACAATGATTCCTGCATGATCCTCGCTAATACCGAGTTCACGACCTGAGCAAATCATTCCATTACTTATTTTGCCGTACGTCTCTCGAGCTGCAATCACGAAATCACCTGGAAGAATTGCGCCTGGAAGCGCCACGACAACAAGATCTCCCACAGTGAAATTTGTCGCGCCACATATTACGTATCGAACCTCAGCTTCACCACAATCCAAACCAACAAATCTAATTGGTTTCTTAAATTCCGCTATTTCTTCAATTGTGAGTACTTTTCCGATTTTTAATGGACCGATAAGCGAATCGCCTTGCGAAATAATACCTTCGACTTCGAATCCAACCCGAATGAGCCCGTCTGAAATCATTTCAGGGGTAATCGAAGATGGAATCTCCACAAATTCTTTTATCCACGATAAAGGCGCGCGCACTATAGACCAATGCCAAATTGTTGGGTGAAGCGGATATCGCCTTCAACGATTTCGTGCATATCTGAAATTCCATGTCGAACCATCAATGTACGTTCGAGCCCCATTCCAAAAGCAAATCCGCTATATATCTCTGTGTCGATCCCGCATGTTGCCAGAACTTTTGGATTGACCATGCCACAACCACCCCATTCAATCCACCTACCATTGAAAAATAAATCTACTTCCGCACTTGGTTCTGTGAAAGGAAAAAAGGAAGGGCGTAATCGTGTCTTAGCATCCGACCCAAACATGTGGGCTGCGAATGCATCGAGGGTTCCTTTGAGATGAGCCATCGTGATCTCTTTATCTATCACCAGGCCTTCGACTTGATGAAACACGGGGCTGTGAGTGGAATCGAGTTCATCGGCTCTAAAGGTTCGACCGGGGGAAATAATGTAAATCGGAGGTTCCTGTGTCAGCATGGTGCGAATCTGAACCGGCGACGTTTGCGTACGTAAAACCATTCCAGATTCAAGTGGTTCAATGAAAAAAGTATCTTGCATTGTTCGCGCTGGGTGATCAGCTGGAATATTCAGTGCATCGAAATTGAGCCAGCCTGATTCTAGTTCTGGCCCCTCTGCAACGCTGAAACCTTGCTCAATAAAAAAATCAGAAATCTCATTTTTTATTATTGTTATTGGGTGCAGTCCGCCTTTATGGGCACGAGCAGGTGGCAAAGTAATATCTACAACTTCATCAACGAGGACTCGAGCATCTCGCTGGACTTCAAGCAACTGAGTTGCTGTTTCTAAGGCAATGGTAATGGCTGACTTCGCTTCGCCGATTGCTTTGCCAAGTTCAGCCTTTTGTGAAGGTTCGACATTCCCTAAGGAACGACTTGCGCCAGCAATTGCCGATTTATCTCCTAAGTGGGCAAGTCGGGCAAGTTTTAACTCGTCAAGATCCTTCGCACCTTGAAAGGCGCTCTGCGCATCAACTACCCACTGCGCGATTTCTCCCGATTGCATGGGCTGGAGTCTACTGGCTGACTTTCATTGCTTGCGTGTTATTGAGCCTGGTTGGCGAGAACAAACATCACAATCGATGCCGCAGCGGCTAGGTTGAGGCTTTCAGCGCTACCTGGCATTGGGATTTTCACTCGGGAAATTGAGGCATCAAGATCCTCAATTCCCCTGGCTTCATTTCCGAAAACGGCCACAATATCTCCATCGAGTGAGAGATCCATAATGCTCTCCGTGGAATCAGCGCTCAGAGCTATCACTGTGAATCCTGGGAATTCCTGCACTACTTCTTCGAGTGATACTGATTCATAAATTGGAATATGCCACAAAGATCCAGCCGTAGATCTAACAACTTTTGGCGAATACATATCGACGCTGCCAGGTGAGGTGATTACTGCGTCAATACCCATTGCGTCAGCGCTACGCACAATAGTTCCGGCATTTCCAGGATCTTGAATCTCTTGCAAAAAAACAACGCGTGTTGAACCACTCAGTCTTAGATCTGAAATTACTCGTACTGGGAAATGACACAAAGCCAAAATTCCCTGTGGTGTAACAGTCTGTGCCATTTCAAGCATGACTGCCTCACTTACTTCGATGACCTCATGTGCACTGAGGTCAAGGGAGTCAGCTTCAACTCTTTTGATTGCAGCCGGTGTCACATAAATAGTTTCTATCGACGGTCCATCACCTGGATCAATTGCTTCGCGCAAACATTGCAAACCTTCTGCAACAAATAAACCGGTTCTGCCCCGTTCTTTCTTGCCCCGTGAACCAAGAAGAGCCTTCACCCGCACGATATGTGGCGAGTGAAGGCTCTCAATCATGGTTGCGATGATGTAATCGCGATTAAGCGGAAATCAAGCTCTTGCGAGCTACATCAACCAATGTCTTAAAAGTAGCTGGATCATTGGTAGCAAGTTCTGAAAGTAGACGACGGTCTACTTCGATTCCTGCAACTTTGAGTCCCTGAATGAAACGGTTATAGGTGAGGCCATTTTCACGACTCGCAGCATTAATGCGTTGAATCCACAACTGACGAAAGTCACCCTTGCGATCTTTACGATCGTTGAAGGCATAGACCATGGAGTGTGTTACTTGCTCTTTTGCCTTAGTGAAAAGACGTGAACGTTGCCCACGATATCCGCTGGCACGCTCTAAAGTTGTGCGACGCTTCTTGGCGGCGTGGACACCACGTTTTACTCTAGCCATGTAACTTCACGCTCCTTATTTCAAGCCAAGCATGCGCTTGGCAGTCATTGTCACAGTTGGTTTTGCAGATTGCTCTTGGCTCATACGGCGAGTAACGCGGGATGATTTATGCTCGAGAAGGTGGCGCTTTCCTGCGCGCTCGTGCATAACCTTTCCTGTACCAGTGATGCGGAAGGTCTTCTTCGCACCGCTATGTGTTTTCATTTTTGGCATGTCGTGCTCCCTTTACTCAGTCTCGTCGATTGCAACAGCTTCAGCTTTCGCTTTACGTGCTGCACGTTGTTCTGCTACCGCTTCTGTCTTCTTCTTTGTTGGGCCCAACACCATTGTCATATTTCGACCCTCTTGTTTAGGGGCGAACTCAACAAATGCAAACTCCTTGACATCTTCTGCAAGACGTTGGAGAAGCTTGTAACCCAACTCAGGTCGCGTCTGCTCTCTTCCTCGGAACTGCATCGTCACCTTTACCTTGTCGCCACCTTTGAGGAATTTCTCGATATGCGAACGCTTAGTTTCGTAATCGTGATTTTCAATCTTTGGTCGCATGCGCACTTCCTTCACCACGATGTGGGTCTGGTTCTGTCGCGCTTCCCGTGCCTTTTGTGCGATCTCGTACTTATACTTTCCGAAATCCATAATCTTGCAAACGGGCGGATTTGCATCTGGTGCAATCTCAACTAAGTCAAGACCAACCTCATCTGCCATCTTCAGTGCGACATCGATATCTACAACCCCCACTTGATCACCGGTGTAACCGATGAGACGAATTTGAGGCGTGCGGATTCGATCATTGATGCGCGGTTCAGTGCTGATTTGTTCTCCTTCGGTTGGTTCATACGCTTTAGTGTTGCAAGCGCTGCATGAGCGATAACCGCAAGGGAAAATAAATGTACGAAAACGTACATTTCTCTCACCCGACAAACCTACTCGCCTGAGCGATGGAGGTGGGAGCGGTACTCCTCTTGCAGCAGCTTGTGGCTACTGGTCTACAGGAGAGATTACAGGAAGTCAGGCGATTCAAGAAATTGGCGCTTAGGCGCCCATCGCATGAACGCCGCCATCCACGTGGATTATCTCTGCAGTTGTCTTGGGAAACCAGTCAGATAAGAGGGCGACTGCGGCTTGCGCCGCAGGGACTGGATCGGTGACATCCCAGGCAAGGGCTGAGCGTTCATTCCATACCTTTTCAAATTCATCAAATCCAGGGATAGATTTTGCGGCCATGGTTCGTATGGGGCCGGCAGCTACCAGATTTACTCGAATGTTTTCAGCTCCCAAATCCCTGGCTAAGTACCTCGATGTGGATTCCAATGCGGCCTTCGCCACGCCCATCCAGTCGTACTTTGGCCATGCCACTGTCGCATCAAAATCTAATCCAACAACTGAGCCTCCTGCGTTAAATAGTGGACGGGCGGCCATCGTGAGAGATTTCAAAGAATATGCCGATACATGCACGGCAGTTGCTACATCTTCCCAAGCGGTATTTAGGAAATTTCCACCGAGAGCACTTTCGGGAGCGAAACCGATTGAGTGAACAAGACCATCTAAATGTGGAACATGCTCACGCACTCGCGAGGCGAGAGCTTCCAAATCTTCGCTACTCGTCACGTCAAGATTAATAACTGGAGCAGGTTGTGGAAGTCGCCCTGCGATGCGAGTAGTTAGATTAAAAACTCGACCATAGGAAGAGAGCAGAACCGTTGCGCCCTCATCTTGCGCGATGCGCGCAATGTGAAATGCAATAGATGCGTCGGTGAGCACTCCCGTTACGAGAATGTTTTTTCCTTGTAAGATTCCCATGGTTAATGCCCCATTCCTAACCCGCCATCGACGGGAATAAGTGCTCCGGTTATATAACTTGCGCCCGGTGATGCGATGAAGGCTACAACATCGGCGATTTCTTCTGGTGAACAAAAACGCCCTAAAGGAACAGAGCCAGCAATGTCAGTCCTTCGTTTTTCATCAAGAGATGCCGTCATGTCAGTTTCGACAAATCCTGGCGCAATCACATTAGCGGTAATCCCGCGACTTCCAAGTTCGCGTGCAAGAGATCGAGCCATGCCAACAAGTCCAGACTTGCTAGCTGAATAGTTGACTTGACCTGCGGATCCCAATGCACCAACTACTGAACCAATAAAAATTATTCGACCTCTTTTGAGTTTAAGTAAACCTTTACTTGCGCGCTGAGTCACTCGAAAGGCTCCGGTGAGATTGGCGTTGACTACGGTTTCAAAATCATCTTCGTTCATTCGAAGTACTAATCCATCTTTAGTTATGCCGGCATTACATACGATGATCTCCGGCGCTCCCCATTGTTCCTCTATTTTCCTAAATGCCTCGTCTACACTTTCTGTGGAAGTCACATCCATGGCAACAGCATCAAATCCTGCTGGCGGTTCCCCGCTTCGATACGAAATCACCACATGAGCACCTTGTTTCTTGAGGGCGTGGGCTATTGCAAGTCCAATTCCACGATTACCACCAGTTACCAATGCCAAGGGTTGGGTCATGGACAAAACCTATCCTGTTACTGCAGCGTAACTCGCGCATTTAAACGCGCGGGCAGGCAATAAGCCACATAGGCTTGCGTCCATGGCCGACGAAAAAGAGATTTTTGACATCACAAGTGCACAACGCTCATTGAGTTCAGATCTGCCCGGACGCCAAAAAAGATATTTTATTTCTATGATGATTCGGACAGCTTGCTTTATTTTGACCGTGATCTTGCCCAGTCCGTTTCGTTGGTTTGCTCTCATTGGCGCAGTCGCTCTGCCTTACTTCGCTGTCGTCATTGCTAATGCAGGTCGCGAGACCATCGCTCCAGGAGATTCAATCTTGATTGAAAAGCAGCGCTCGATCGAATAGGGATATGCTCCATCACGTGAGTCGCGAGAAATACTCTTGGTTAAAATCACTCATCGCGCTCCTTCTCGTTTTGTTTTGCTTGTGGGCATCTCAATGGCAATATCACAGGGGCGTCGATCGCCATCACCGAAATTTTCTCATTACAACTCAGTCCGCTCGTGCTCAAATACCACTCTTGGACGCACTTCGCGATCTTCCAGGAAACGAGTGGCGAAGCGTCACAACTACCGGCACTTTTGATGCGCAATCTCAGATTCTCTTGCGTAACAGATACTACGAAGGTCAATATGGATTTGAACAACTAACCCTTTTTGTAGATACCGAAGGAAGAAAGTTTTGGGTTGACCGTGGTTGGGTTAAAGCAGGAAAGAATGCGCTCACTCCCCCGGCTCTTGTCAGTACGCCTTCTGAATCCATGGAAATTCTTGGCCGACTCAGACTCGATTCGTCTTTACCTCGTGGATCCTTTTTTGCTGTTGGAGCCGAAGGTTCTCTTATTTCAAAACTGAACGCACAAAGTGGAGCTCAGAGTGAGAATTTTTACATTGATCTCATTTCTGCATCCGTGCCAAAAGTTAATCCAATTGCACCCGCCCAGTTACCTGAACTTACTGATGGGCCACACATGGCCTATGCCCTGCAATGGATTTTCTTTGGTGCACTTGTTATCTACGGTCGTCGATTAATTCGCAGAAGCGCTTAAGTCCTGTCGAGCGTACAGTTCAGCATATAGCCCGCCGAGTTGAACCAATTCTTCATGCGTTCCTCGCTCAACTATCTTGCCTTTTTCGACAACTAAAATTTGGTCTGCTTCCATGACGGTGCTCAGTCGATGTGCAATCACAATACTTGTACGACCCTTGAGCGCCTCTTTGAGCGCCTGGTGAACTAGTGATTCATTCTCTGAATCTAAATGCGCAGTCGCTTCATCCAAAATAACAATTGCAGGCGATTTAAGTAGAAGTCGTGCTATCGCCAGTCTTTGTTTCTCTCCACCAGAAAGGCGATGACCTCTCTCACCGACCATAGTGTCTAAACCATTTGGCAACGCTGCAATAAGATCCCAAATTTGAGCTGATCGACAGGCGCGCTCCATCTCAGCTGGTGTCGCATCATCCTTTGCATAACGCAAATTCTCAAAGATGGACGCATGAAACAAATGAGCATCTTGCATCACAACTCCCATTGAGCCTCGAAGCGATTCAAGGGTGAGATCACGAATGTCGTTGCCGTTAAGGGTAATAGACCCGTATGTAACATCGTAGAGTCGAGGCAACAAGGCGCTGATAGTTGTCTTACCCGCACCAGATGGTCCCACAAGAGCGGTCATCGTACCTGCTGGCGCAGTGAAAGAAATATTTTTTAGGACGACCCCGCTTGGAATAGTTTCTGGTCGGGCGGCTGATTCAAGGGAGGCAAGAGAAATCTCGTCAGCATTGGGATACGAGAATGACACATTGTGGAAATTTACTTCCAAATCTTTATCGAGAAGTACATGTGCACCCGTGCGATCTTGAACCATTGGTTCTAGGTCTAATACTTCAAAGACTCTTTCAAAGGAGACAAGAGCCGTCATGACATCAATTCGCACATTTGAAAGTGCTGTCAGGGGACCATATAAACGAGCAAGAAGTGAAGTGATTGCTAGCAATGTGCCCACGGTGATTGCGCCAGTAATAGCAAGGTGGCCACCGATGCCGTAGGCAAAAGCAGTGGCTACAGCTGCGACGCTAGTTAGGGCAATGAAAAAAATTCTGTTAAGCATCGCCATAGAAATTCCAATATCGGCAACTTTGCGAGCCCTTGAACTAAAATAATCCAATTCTCGTTTTGGACTTCCATAGAGGGCTACGAGCATTGCGCCAGAGACGTTAAACCGTTCATTCATAGTGCTCGACATTTCGGCATTGAGTCCAAAAGATTCACGAGTCAAACTCTGTAATTTTCTCCCCACCCATTTCGTAGGAATAAGAAAGAGAGGAAGTAAAACGAGTGAAAGAATCGTGATTTGCCAGGAAAGGATAAGCATCGTCACAGTGACCAGGGTCAAACTGACAACATTGCTAACGACACCTGATAACGATGACGTAAAGGCTTGTTGGGCGCCTATCACATCTGAATTAATTCGAGAGATCAACGCACCAGTCTGAGTACGAGTAAAGAACGCAATTGATTGTTTTTGCACGTGGGCATACACCTGTGAACGCAGATCAAAGATTAAACCCTCGCCAATGCGCGACGAGAAATACCTACCAATAATGCTCATCAGGGCGTCGGCTAAAGCGATTAAACCAACAGCTAATGCGAGTTGGGTTACAAGTGGGCCGTTCTTAGGGATGACGCCATCATCAAGCAGCTTTCGAAGGAGTAAGGGCGTTGCAACTATGAGGAATGCATCTATCACTACCGTGAAAAGAAAAACATAAATCGCTACTCGGTACGGCTTTGCAAACGAAGCGATTCGCTTGATTGTGCCAGGCTTGAGCTTTTGTGTTTTAACAGAAGGGTCTGCAGTCATGGACCTGTAGTTCATCCACACTGCTTGATGAGACATTTCTTAAACCGTGAAACCTAGTGCGCGCAATTGCTCGCGTCCCTCATCTGAAATCTTGTCAGGACCCCAAGGTGGCATCCACACCCAGTTAATTCGGACATCCGTTGTCATTCCTGCAAGTGCCTGTCGAGTCTGATCTTCAATTACATCTTGCAATGGGCAAGCAGCAGAAGTCAACGTCATATTCAGGACCGCAATGTTTGCTTCGTCAACCATCACATCATAAATCAAACCAAGATCAACAACATTGATTCCAAGTTCAGGGTCAACGACATCCTTCATCGCCTCTGTTACATCTTCAACTGTAGTCGTCATATCTTTCATACCCTTTTCTCGTCGTTGCCTATCTTACTTTTGTGCCTGAACGGATGCATCTTTGTACGCCATCCAGCCTAGAAGGGCACACTTTATACGCGCGGGGTACTTAGATACTCCGGCTAGTGCAACCGCATCTTCAAGAATCGATTCATCAGCTACTAACGCACCCTTGCTTTGCATGAGTTCTATGAACGAATCAAATATTACTTGGGCTTCGTCAAGGCTTTTGCCAATTAAAAGATCACTCATGATGGAAACACTTGCCTGAGATATTGAGCAGCCAACGCCATCCCACGTGAGACTTGAAATTGTTGAATCCGCAAGATTCACATTCAGCGTTATCTCATCTCCACAACTTGGATTGACATGATGAACTTGTGCATCAAATTTCTCGCTCAATCCCTTGTGTTGTGGGTGCTTGTAGTGATCCAAAATCACTTCCTGATACAAATTATCTAGATTCATTTGCCGAAATATTTCTGAGCATCACGAATTCCATTAGTGAGAGCATCTACGTCAGAGATATCGTTGTACAGGTATAACGAAGCGCGAGTAGTCGAAGGAACGCCCATCGCGCGAGCCAACGGCCAAGCGCAGTGGTGACCCGTACGAACTGCAATTCCTTGGTTATCTAGAAACTGACCCATGTCATGGGGGTGGATATCGCCACAGGTAAAAGACACAGAAGCTCCACGATTCTCACATGAAAGCGGCCCTACGATTCTTACATCGTCAATTGATATTAATTGCTCAATAAGATATTTGGTAAGCACTTGTTCGTGCTCATGAATCGAATCCATTCCGATACGCGTTAGATATTGCAACGCAGTGCCGAGTCCAACTGCTTGCGCCATGTTCGGCACGCCAGCTTCAAAACGCTTGGGTGCTTTCGCCCACGTTGCACTAGTCATTGTCACGGTCTCAATCATTGAGCCGCCAAAGAGAAACGGTGGTAACTGATCAAGGAGCTCGGCTTTGCCCCAGAGCACTCCGACCCCTGTTGGACCCACTGCCTTATGTCCAGAAAATACAAGGAAATCTACATCGAGAGCAGAGACATCAATACTCATATGAGGCGCCGATTGGCACGCATCCAAGATGACTACGGCACCCACTTCATGTGCTCGCGCGACAATTTCTGCTAACGGATTGATGGTTCCGAGAACATTTGATTGATGAGTAAGCGCAACAATTTTAGTCTTCGCTGTAATCAACTTTTTTAAAGGTTCGAGGTTGAGTCGACCTTCAGTGGTAAGCCCAAACCATGAAAGCGTTGCACCACTGCGCGCGGCTAGTTGTTGCCACGGAATGAGATTGGCATGGTGTTCCATTTCAGTAACAACAATTTCATCGCCTGGTTGGAGAGCAAATCGATTACCTGGTTGAGCATTTGAGAAGGCATACGCTAGAAGATTGAGAGATTCCGTGGCGCTCTTGGTGAAGACAATTTCATCGACGTGAGCTCCAAGAAAGTTGGCAACAATCTCGCGTGCGCCTTCATACGCATCTGTTGCCTCCTCAGCTAATTGATGCGCTCCCCTGTGTACGGCTGCATTATGAAGGCGATAGAAATTACCCTCCGCTTCAATGACAGAACGTGGTTTCTGACTGGTGGCACCGCTGTCTAAGTAGACCAATTTTTTTCCGTCGCGAATGCTCCGCTTGAAGATTGGGAAATCTTCTTTTATGGAAGCGACGTCAAGTGACATAGATAAAATTAATTAGTTACGTATTCAGCGTAACCAGTTGCTTCTAACTTCTCAGCCAACTCAGGGCCACCTTCTTCAACAATACGTCCATTAGCAAATACGTGGACAAAATCAGGTTCGATATATCGCAGAATGCGTGTGTAGTGAGTGATGAGAAGAACGCCAAGATTATTATCTTTTTTCGCTCGGTTTACGCCTTCAGAAACAATTCGCAACGCATCAACATCTAAGCCTGAATCTGTCTCATCCAAAATTGCGATTTTAGGCTTGAGAAGTTCTAGTTGCATAATTTCATGACGTTTCTTTTCTCCGCCTGAAAAACCTTCATTGACATTTCGTTGCGCAAACGAAGGATCCATACTCAGGGCCTCCATCGCGCCCTTTACTTCTCCCACCCATGTGCGAAGTTTTGGAGCCTCTCCGCGCAGAGCAGTTACTGCTGTTCGAAGGAAGTTGGATACAGAAACACCAGGAACTTCAACCGGGTATTGCATGGCGAGAAAGAGTCCCGCTTTCGCGCGTTGATCAACGCTCATCTCCAAGATGTCTTCTCCGTCGAGTGTCACAACTCCACCTGTAATTTTGTATTTTGGATGTCCTGCAATTGAATAGGCAAGAGTTGATTTACCTGAACCATTTGGCCCCATGATTGCATGAGTCTCGCCTGATTTAATGGTCAGGTCAACTCCTTTAAGGATTTCAATGGGACCGTTCTCTGTTTCGACGCTGACCTGTAGGCCGCGGATATCTAATGTGCTCATGGCGCTCTCCTTCGTTGCTTGGATAAATTAAATGTTGACCGTGACGGAATCTCCGTCGATGGCTACTTCGTATGTTTTCACTGGGGTTACAGCAGGCAATGTGAGTGCAACGCCTGTGCGCAAATCAAATTCCGCTCCGTGAAGCCAGCATTCAATCTTGTGATCGCTGACATCGCCTTCAGACAAAGACGCATCTGAATGGCTGCACGTATCTCCAATTGCAAAAACTTCTTCACCTACTCGGGTAACGCAAATCGATTCGCCGTTTTTCTCAATGCGTACCGGCTTATTTTCAATTAACGATGCAAATGATAAATCACTCATATTAAGAACCAACCTTTGCAAGCTCGCCATCAATACGATTCATGATTCTTTCTTGGATCTTTTCATCATTGATTTCCATGACGATCTCGTTAAAGAATCCTCGAACTACTAGGCGCCTTGCGTCATCAAGTTCGATTCCTCGGGACATGAGATAAAAAAGTTGCTCGTCATCGAAGCGCCCCGTTGTGCTGGCGTGACCCGCTCCGACAATCTCCCCTGTTTCGATCTCTAGATTGGGAACTGAATCTGCACGTGCGCCATCACTGAGCAAAAGGTTTCGGTTGAGTTCATAGGTGTCTGTACCTTCCGCAGCTGCGCGAATAAACACATCGCCAATCCAAACAGTGTGCGCTTTTTCTCCTGCAAGTGCTCCCTTGTAATTCACTCGAGATTTTGCATTTGGCACCAAATGATCGACATGCATTCGATGTTCAAAGTACTGGCCAGCTGTTGCGAAATAAACTCCAAGGAGTTCAACCGAAGCGCCTGCGCCTTTAAATTCCACTGTTGGAAGAATTCGTACTAGCGAACCGCCCACGGTTACGCAAATTGATTTAAATGTTGCATCTCGATCAACAAATGCTCGATGGCTCGCAGCAAAAACAGTCTTAGACTCCCATTCTTGCAATGTAACAAACGTCAGGTGAGAACCCGGAGCTAAATCAAATTCAATATCTTCAGCCAAAATAGAGTCGCCAGTATTTTCAAAAATTACCGTTGCTTTTGAATGAGCTCCAAGTGTAATTCGCACTCTCGAAAATTCTGCGGAATCCAAACCGCTTTGGACACGAGTAAACATCAATGGTTCCGCAATTTCAGAATTGGGCAAGATTTCCAAGTGCGCTACTTCTAAGGCGTTTTCTCTGACTCTTTGAACAATGACATCATCGCTCTGGCTAAGTGGTGCAAGCAACTCACGTCCTACGTGAGAGAAGCGAACTCCAGGACCAAAATCATGTGATGGCGCTAATGATTTACGCTGCCCGACTACTGCAGTCCCATCATGTAACCCGGCAAGGCGTTTGAGTGGAGTAAAACGCCACGCCTCTTCTCGTCCTGTCGGAACGAGATAATTAGTTGTGAGAACACTCATTAGCCAACAGCGCCTTCCATTTGCAACTCAATGAGTCGATTGAGTTCGAGGGCGTATTCCATCGGAAGTTCTCGAGCGATTGGTTCGATGAATCCTCGAACAATCATCGCCATCGCTTCATCCTCTGCAAGTCCGCGGGACATCAGATAAAAGAGTTGATCATCACTCACTTTTGACACTGTTGCTTCATGACCCATCGAGACATCGTCTTCTCGAATATCTACATATGGATACGTATCAGAACGCGAAATAGTGTCGACCAAAAGTGCATCACATTTAACTGTGCTCTTAGAGTGATGTGCGCCTTCTTGAATTTGAACAAGTCCACGATATGAAGTACGCCCACCACCGCGCGCTACTGATTTAGAAATTACAGTAGATGATGTGTATGGAGCAGCATGGACCATCTTCGCTCCAGAATCTTGATGCTGACCTTCTCCGGCAAAGGCAATCGAAAGCGTCTCGCCCTTTGCGTGCGGCCCCATAAGGAAAACGGCCGGATACTTCATGGTTACTTTTGAGCCAATGTTTCCGTCAATCCATTCCATAGTTGCGCCTTCTGCACATGTTGCACGCTTAGTCACGAGGTTGTACACGTTGTTCGACCAATTTTGAATAGTTGTGTAACGAACACGAGCACCTTTTTTGACAATAATTTCAACAACAGCTGAGTGAAGTGAATCAGATTTGTAAATTGGAGCAGTGCACCCTTCAACATAGTGAATATAAGAATCTTCATCAGCGATAATGAGTGTGCGCTCAAACTGACCCATGTTTTCGGTATTGATACGGAAATATGCCTGCAATGGAATATCTACATGGACACCCTTTGGCACATAGATAAAGGATCCACCCGACCATACAGAGGTATTAAGTGCGGCGAATTTGTTATCACCTACTGGAATCACCGAACCGAAATATTCTTTAAATAGTTCTGGGTGCTGCTTAAGTCCACTATCTGTATCAAGAAATATAACGCCCTGTTTTTCAAGGTCTTCGCGGATCGAGTGGTAAACAACTTCGGACTCGTATTGCGCAGCAACTCCTGATACAAGCCTTTGCTTTTCGGCTTCTGGGATTCCAAGCCTGTCGTAAGTGTTCTTAATATCATCGGGTAGGTCATCCCACGTTGTCGCTTGCTTCTCAGTCGAGCGAACGAAATATTTGATGGTGTCGAAAAAAATTCCAGTCAAGTCAGATCCCCATGTGGGCATCGGTTTCTTTTCAAATAGCGCAAGGCCTTTGAGCCGCAAATCCAGCATCCACTGTGGCTCAGATTTCTTTGCAGAAATATCGCGCACGACATCTTCATTGAGGCCACGTCGCGAGTTAGCGCTCACTTCGTTTTTATCTGCCCAACCAAATGCGTACTTGCCAATGCCCTCGAGTTCAGGATGTGCGATTGTCATGTGCGACCTTTCGTTTGTATTGCTGTTGTAGTTTTTGGGATATAAGTTGTACAGACACCATCGCCATGGGCAATTGTGGCCAAACGTTGAACGTGAGTTCCGAGCAAAGCTGAGAACGCTTCCGTCTCCGCCTCGCAAAGTTCTGGAAATTCGGCCGCGACGTGCGCAATGGGACAGTGGTGCTGACAAATTTCTTCGCCACTTCCGCGAGGTGAAACCGTCGCCGCGTATCCTTGTTCGCTAAGAAAATGTGCAAGTGCATCGACTTTATGCGAACGCTTTGACATCACTAAAGTGGCTTTTCGAGAAATGTCATCTGCTCGTGATTGAGCGAACTCCACCACTGCGTTACTGCCAGATTTCTGTGCCATAAATTTCAACGCTGCAACTGCTAAATCGTCATACGAATGTTCAAATTTCTCGCGCCCTGAATCCGTCATGATAAAAACTTTTGATGGGCGGCCTCTGCCACGCACGAGGGCAACATGGGGCTCTTTTGCTTCGAGTACTCCATCAGAGACGAGGAGATCGAGATGGCGTCGAATTCCAGCAGGGGTGATTCCTAGACGCTGGGCTAGAACTACCGCGGTAGAGGGTCCATTTTCAAGAATTGAGCGCGCGACAGCATCCCGGGTGCGAATATCCTCCGCTGGCTGCATCGTCGTCTGGGCGCTCTTTTTCACAACAGTATTGTGTCGTAAATACCTCTGGACTACCAGTTGGACACCTGCGCGCGGCGCCCGCTCGTGGGTTCTAGGCTGTACGCATGAGAGAGATGATTACGAGACTTGCCCATGCGTGGCTCACTCGAATCCTCGGTCTCCTCCTCTTTTTACAAGCAGGCCTGGTCCTCACTGGCGGAATTGTGCGAGTCACGGGCTCAGGCTTGGGTTGTCCCACATGGCCCGAGTGCACCGACGGATCCATTGCACCGACTGCGAACCAAGTTGAAGGAACCCTGCATTCATGGATTGAGTTTGGAAACCGCCTCCTTACTTTTGTGCTTGTTGTCGTAGCCATAAAGTCATTACTTCTTGTTTTAATCACGCATCGAAAAGACTTGCGACTTTTGGCGCTGGGCCAAATTGCAGGAATTCTGGGACAAGGAATTCTTGGTGGAATAACTGTTCTTACCCACCTCAATCCAATTCCTGTTGCTGGACATTATTTACTTTCAACAATTCTCATAGCAGCCGCTTCGTCATTACATCAACGGTCAAAAGTTCCAACTCTGCGTGTAACCCCAACGGATAAAACGTCGCTAGTACTAAGTCGAGCACATTTATTTGTAGCGGTAGCCGTACTTGTGATTGGGACAATAGTAACTGGAAGTGGGCCTCATGCCGGCGATGTGCAAGCTCGTCGCTTTCCTTTTCTTTTTGACAACGTTGCGTGGCTGCATGCAGATTTAGTGATTGCACTCTTTGGAATCACATTAGCTCTGTATGTGCATTCAGAAACAAATGTCTATTCAAAAAAACGATTACGAATTTTTATAACTTTTGCATTACTTCAGGGCCTCATCGGGTACACACAATATTTCCTAAATGTTCCAGAGGTGCTAGTTGCGCTTCATCTACTTGGTTCAACTCTGGTCTGGATCGCAACGTGGCGAGTCTGGCTTTCATTCACTACTAATCCTAGATAAAACCGCGAGAAGAATAGAGAAAATGATGACATCAACACTTGCCGGATGGACGCAACTCGATGACCGCGTAGTTGCTCATGCTCGAGCACTCGCTGCGGATGCCGTACAAAAAGTTGGCAATGGTCACCCCGGAACAGCTATGACATTGGCTCCTGTTGCTTACGCTCTCTTTCAACGCCACTTAGTGCATGACCCTGCTGATCCACATTGGCTAGGCCGTGATCGTTTTATTCTTTCGTGCGGGCACTCTTCCTTGACTCTTTATACCCAATTATTTCTCAGTGGCTATGGTCTCGAACTAGATGACTTAAAGAAATTTCGCACCTGGGATTCATTGACTCCAGGACATCCGGAATACGGTCATACAGCTGGTGTTGAAATGACAACTGGCCCATTGGGTCAAGGGGTCGCGACAGCTGTTGGTATGGCTATGGCTGCGCGCTACGAACGTGGATTACTCGATCCAGATTCACCTAAGGACGCGTCACTCTTTGATCACAATATTTGGGTTATTTGCTCTGACGGCGATTTGCAAGAAGGAGTAAGCGGAGAAGCGTCATCGCTGGCAGGCACTCAAGAACTTGGAAATCTAAAAGTTATTTATGATGATAATCGAATTTCAATTGAAGGAGATACTCACGTATCTTTTACCGAAGATGTTTCAGCTCGATATCGAGCATATGGCTGGAATGTTATTGATGTAGCAGCAGCCACAGATGGAAATATTGAACTAGTAGCCCTTGATGCCGCAATGGTGTCCGCGAAAAAAGAGACGTCACGGCCAACTCTCATTCGAATGCACTCTGTCATAGCGTGGCCAGCTCCAAAGGCCCAAGGCACTTCTAAATCACACGGTTCCGCACTTGGTGAGAGCGAAATTGCTGCGACCAAAGTAGTTCTCGGTCTCAATCCCGAAGAAACATTTGCCATGCCCTCAGAGGTTTTAGACCACGCACGTCTTGTAAAGGCTCGTGGAGCGCAATCGCATGCGTCCTGGAATCTTCGATTCGATCAATGGACACAAACCCATCCCGAGAAAGCTCAGCTTCTCACTCGGCTACGAAATCGTGAATTGCCAGATCAATGGGATGCATCTATTCCCGAATTTCCCGCCGGAAAGGATGTTTCCACTCGCGCGGCTTCTGGTCATGTAATTAATGCACTTGCAAAAACGCTTCCAGAATTTTGGGGTGGCTCTGCTGATCTAGCCGAAAGCAATAACACAACCATTGAAGGTGGAATGTCATTTCTGCCAACTTCATCGCAGATGAAAGATGCTGATCCATACGGTCGGATTATTCACTTTGGAATCCGTGAACACGCAATGGGTTCGATTCTTAATGGGATTTCTCTTCATGGACTCTCCAGAAGTTTTGGCGGTACTTTCCTTGTGTTTAGCGATTACATGAGACCAGCCGTACGCCTTGCAGCTCTGATGAAGTTACCTTCAACGTTCGTTTGGAGCCATGACTCAATCGGATTGGGTGAAGATGGTCCAACTCATCAGCCCATTGAACATTTTGCCGCGCTGCGTTCCATTCCTGGCTTAGCAGTGATTCGACCAGCAGATGCCAACGAAGTTGCCCATGCATGGAGATCAATTATTAAACGCAATAGCCCAGTCGGAATACTTCTCTCTAGGCAAAACCTCCCTGTTTATGATCGATCAATACACGGCAGCGCTGATCAAGTTGATAAGGGTGCATACATTCTCAAGGAATCTAGCACTGCAGTACCTTCAGTTATTCTGATCGCAACGGGCTCAGAAGTAGCCCTCGCCATCGAAAGTGCAGATCTTCTTGAAACACAATCAATATCCACTCGAGTTGTGAGTGCTCCTTGTATTGAATGGTTTAACGAACAAGACGCGCAGTATCGTGATTTAGTGTTGCCACCATCTGTGCGCGCTCGCGTGAGTATCGAAGCAGGTATTGCCCAAGGATGGCGCGACATTATTGGTGATAAAGGGGTAGCAATTTCAATAGAGCATTACGGTGCATCTGCTTCTGCCAATATTCTCTTCAAGGAGTTTGGCTTCACAACCGATGCGGTAATTGCCGCAGCAAAGAAGGCGCTTTCATGATTATTGATGACATAAGAAATGCTGGAACAAGTATCTGGCTCGATGATCTCTCACGGGCAAAAATTACGGGTACCGATGCACACTCGTTGCCTGCCCGAATATCGCAATCCGGGGTTGTTGGAGTAACGACTAATCCGAGCATTTTTAGTTCTGCTATCTCGGGAGCTCAGGAATATGCCGCTGACATTGCAGCTATGAAAGGCTCAACTGTTGATGAGGTGGTTAGGAAACTGACTACGGATGATGTTCGAAATGCATGTGACCTCTTCTCTGATATCTACACCACGTCTAAGGGCGTGGACGGTCGAGTCAGTATTGAAGTCGATCCTCGCCTAGCTCACAACACGAAAGAAACCATAGAACAAGGTCGCACGCTATACGCCTTAATCAACCGACCGAATGTGATGATCAAAGTTCCGGCGACAATCGAAGGTTTGCCAGCAATCACAGCTTTGATTTCAGAGGGAATAAGTGTCAATGTAACTTTGATTTTCTCTCTCAGCCGTTATGAGCAAGTTATTGATGCCTTCATGCAAGGACTCGAAGCGAGAATCGCTCAGGGAGAGAGTACTTCCGAGATACATTCAGTAGCTTCATTTTTCATCAGTCGAATAGATTCTGCTGTTGATCAGGAACTCAAGAAAATTGATACTGACAAATCGAGAGAACTTTTGGGTAAAACTGCCATAGCCAATGCAGCCCTTGCATATGAAGTCTTTGAGAAGAAAATGAACTCGACACGATGGAAGGCGATTAGCCAAAGCGGAGCGAATATGCAAAGACCGTTGTGGGCATCTACTGGTGTGAAGGATCCTGCCTACGAGGATACCCGCTATGTAATTGAACTCATCGCCCCACACACAGTTAATACGATGCCTCAATCAACTCTGGATGCTGTCATTGACCACGGTGTTTTCCGAGGAAATACAATTTCAGAAACTTATTCGACTTCTCGTGAAGTGATTGCATCTCTCGATTCACTGGGAATTTCTCTGCCCGCTATTACAAACGCTCTCGAAATTGATGGCGTGAAGAAATTTGCACAAGCATGGGAAGAACTTCTCTCTAGCGTCGCAGGTGCCCTCAATACATGATTACTCTTTCGGGTAAACGTCTAAAAGATATCGATCGCAACAGCGAACTCTATGCACTTCTGACCCGCGCGCATCAAGGCTTGGTTGAGAAAAATGCCGCAACCTGGGGGGCGCAAGCAGCCCAGGAAGCAGCCATTCGGTTGAATTGGGTAGATTTCCCTGAGACCTCTCGAGATTTACTACCCGTGCTAGATGCCCTCAGCGCAAAGTTTCGCAATCTCTCACAAGTGATTTTATGCGGAATGGGTGGTTCTTCACTTGGGCCGCAAGTGATTGCCCAAACTTTTGGACGCGAATTATTTGTCTTGGACTCAACAGATCCACAATATATTTCGAACGCTCTTAGCGGAAACTTAAACGAGACTCTTGTAATAATTAGTTCGAAATCTGGTTCAACTATTGAGACTGCCTCATTTAAAACACTCTTCGAATCTCAGTTTTCATCAGCCGGATTAGCACCTCAAGATCACATGGTTATTGTTACCGATCCTGACTCCCCCCTTGATAAGAAAGTTCGCGCAGATAAGTACACAGTTGTAAACGCTGATCCCCATGTCGGAGGTCGATTTAGCGTTCTTGGTGCATTTGGATTAACACCAGCTGCACTCATCGGTATTGATACCTCCATTCTTATTGATAGCGCGAGTGAAACGAAGGAGCAAATTCTTAGACAGCCATCGTTGGTGCTGGATTGCGCTTACGAAATAATTACAGAATCAAAACAATATCTTTCATTCACCGATGCTGGTGCGGCAATGCCCGGCCTCTCCGATTGGATCGAGCAGTTAGTTGCTGAATCCACAGGTAAAGAATCGGTAGGCCGCCTTCCCGTTGTCATAGAAGGACCAAATAGCTTTGTCGACGGAGAAGCACTTGCCATCTCATTTGCGGGCGAAAGCGATCTAGTTGTAAGTGGGGATCTTGGTTCGCAGTTTATTTACTGGGAATGGGTCACAGCCCTTGTTGGTGCTGGCCTGGCAATAGATCCGTTTAATCAACCAAATGTTCAAGAAGCCAAAGAGCAAACAGGTGCACTTCTTACCCAATGGGGTGGGTCGATTCCCAAGGAAGTCCCATCGCTGACTTCATCAGCACTTGAATTCTTTGGGGGCACAGGAACGCCGATTGAAATTATTCGAGAATTTATGAGTGGTTTAAAAAATAATGGCTACATCGGGATTATGGCGTATCTCGATCGCCTCAATGACAGTGCAATTGCAGCATCACGTGAGATTTTGGCGCAACGGGTACACCGTCCCGTAACTTTTGGTTGGGGTCCACGTTTCCTGCATTCAACCGGACAGTTTCATAAAGGCGGACAACCGAACGGAATTTTTCTACAAGTTACTGGAGCTATAGATAAAGATATTGAAATTCCAGAACAATCTTTTACCTTTAATACACTCATTACCGCTCAGGCCCTTGGTGATGGGAACGCTTTGCTCACTCGTGGATTACCTGTGCTGCGCATTCATCTTCGTGATCGCACAGAGGGAATTTCAGAATTACTTGAACTACTCAAGCAAATTTAGTTACTCGTCATCTCCGCGAAGTTTACGTAGAGCTTCTTCAAGAATTTTCTCGCCTTCGGCATCTGAGCGACGCTCTTTCACATATGCCAAGTGAGTCTTGTAAGGCTCATTTTTAATTGGGCTAGGTGGGTTGTTCTTATCGCGACCAGCCGGATATCCGCATTTTGGACAATCCCATTCAGCTGGAATGACAACGCTCTCTTCTTCAGCAAATGAAGGACGCACTTCATGGCCATTAGAGCACCAGTATGAAACTTGTGAACGAGCGATTGAATCGCCACGCTCGGCTTCGCCCATTGGGCCTGCGCCGACTCGGCTTCCGCGAATTGCACTTGCCATGTAGAACTCCTTTATAAATCCGTGCGTGAATAAAAGTGAGAGGTTTTACTTAAGTACAAGGCTCAGGGCAACAACACCTGTAAACCAGAGTCCACCTACGACAATTGTGATGCGATCGAGATTTCGCTCGACGACATTTGAACCACCGTAGTTTGAGGAGATGCCTCCACCGAAGAGGTCAGAGAGACCGGCACCTTTGCCCTTGTGAAGAAGAACAAGCAGGATCATCACAATGCTGGTGATCACGAGAAGGATCGAGAGAGCTAATTTCACAGTAGATGACTCCAGTTCAAGGCTTGTGCGTAGGTGGGTAAGGATACCTGCTCGAAGAGCAAATCGAGCAATTACTCGGCCGCGTAAAACTTCACGATCTTGGCCAATTCCTCGGGATCAAGGCTAGCTCCCCCGATAAGGGCGCCATCGACATCTTCCTTTGCCATTATTTCTCCTACGTTGGCGGACTTCACTGAACCCCCGTAGAGAATTCTCATATTAGAGGCAATCTCGGCAGAGCCAATTGATTCGATCTCTTCACGAATCGATGCGCATACTTCTTGCGCATCTTCAGGAGTTGCTGTTTTCCCAGTGCCAATAGCCCAGACTGGTTCGTATGCAATGACAATCTTTTTTAACTCTGGCTTAGTGAGCCCCTCCAGCCCTGCGCGCACTTGGCGGACAACATGGCTTACATGAGCACCTGACTCGCGAACTGAAAGTTCTTCACCTACACAAAAAATTGGTGTGAGTTCATGTGCGAGTGCAGCTTTAATCTTACGATTGACAAGTGCATCATCTTCATGGTGAATAGCGCGACGTTCACTATGGCCCACTAGAACATATGTGCATCCAAGTTTAGCAAGCATTGATGCTGATATATCGCCAGTGAAAGCGCCACTTGCCTCGGGTGATAGGTCTTGAGCTCCGTAGACAAGTCGGAGGCGATCTCCATCTACAAGAGTCTGAATTGAGCGAATATCTGTAAAGGGAGGAATTATCGCGACATCTACTGCGTCATAGTCTTTATCATCAAGACTGTAAATCAATTTTTGAGCCACTGCAATCGCTTCTAGATGATTGAGGTTCATTTTCCAGTTACCTGCCATGAGCGGCTTACGCATTGCTGACTCTTTTCAGTAGTGTGTTAACGGAGAAAATATTAAAGATCAAGAGCGTGTAAGCCCGGAAGTTCTTTTCCTTCAAGATATTCAAGGGAAGCACCTCCACCAGTAGAGATGTATCCAAATTGTGAATCTTTAAATCCTAGAGCTCTTACTGCAGCTGCTGAGTCTCCCCCACCTACCACGCTAATTCCTGATACGTGCGTCAGACTTTCAGCGACTACCTTTGTTCCGTTAGCAAAAGCCGGGAATTCAAAGACTCCCATAGGGCCATTCCAAAAAACAGTTTTACAGCCCTTAATTGCAGAGGCAAACGCTGCTGCAGAATCTGGACCGATATCGAGCCCGATTTGATCTGCCGGAATCTCGTTAGATGCCACGAGTGTTGGCGCGGCATCAGCGCTAAATTCTTTTGCTACGAGAATATCTGTGGGCAAAATGAGTTGAACGCCCTGCTCTCTAGCTTGGGAAATGAGCTCTTTGACTTTTTCAATGAGATCAACTTCAACCAAAGATTTTCCGATTTCATTTCCTTGCGCTGCCAAGAATGTAAAGACCATTCCACCGCCAATAGCCATTACATCGACTTTCCCAAGTAAGTTAGAGATTACGCCGATCTTGTCAGAAACTTTTGCTCCACCAAGTACGACTCCGTATGGGCGCTCTGGGTTGTGAGTTAGTTTTTTCAAAACTTCTACTTCAGCCGAAACAAGGAATCCTGCAGCATGAGGCAGCAGCGCGGGCAAATCAACTACTGAAGCATGCGCACGGTGGACCGCGCCAAAACCATCTCCCACATAGAGGTCAACGTATGAAGCGAGTTCTTGTGCAAAAGCCTGACGCGCAGATTCGTCTTTGCTTGTTTCATCTGGGCTGAAACGTAGATTTTCAAGAAGCAAGACTTCACCTGGCTTAAGATCAGCGCTTGCTTGTGCGACATTCTCTCCGGTCACATTTCCATCGGTGCCAGGAAGGAACTTGACCGGCTTAGATAGAAGTTCACTGAGTCTCTTAGCCACAGGGGCAAGAGAGAGTTCAGGCTTTACTTCACCTTTTGGTCGACCAAGATGTGCTCCAATTACTAACGAAGCGCCACGCTCGAGAAGAGAAGAAATAGTTGGAAGCGAAGCACGAATGCGACCATCATCTGTGATCGCTCCATCTTTTAATGGGACATTTAAGTCACATCGAAGAAAGATTCGCTTTCCAACTACGTCTAGTGAAGCAAGATCACTCATTAGAGAGTTTTGCCTACGTAATTGATAAGATCCACGAGGCGGTTTGAATAACCCCATTCGTTGTCATACCAACCAACAACTTTCGCTGTTGTTCCAATTACCTTAGTCAGGCCTGCATCAACAATGCACGAAGATGGATCGGTCACGATATCTGCTGACACGATTGGATCTTCTGTATATGTCATGAAGCCTTTGAGAGCTCCATTGGCGCCAGCTTTAAGGGCTGCGTTAATTTCTGCAGCTGTAGTTTCTTTAGCCAATTCAACAGTGAGGTCAACGACTGAACCAGTTGGGACTGGAACGCGAAGGGCGTAACCATCGAGTTTGCCTTTGAGTTCTGGCAATACCAGGCTGATTGCCTTTGCAGCACCTGTTGAAGTAGGAATGATATTTGTTGCAGCTGCGCGAGCGCGACGCAAATCCTTGTGTGGGAAGTCAAGGATGACCTGATCATTTGTATATGCATGAACTGTGGTCATAAGGCCACGAACGATTCCGAATTGATCGTTGAGAACCTTAGCCATTGGTGCAAGACAGTTGGTTGTGCATGATGCATTCGAGATGATGTTGTGCTTAGCGCCATCATATTTTTCGTGGTTGACGCCCATCACGATTGTGATGTCCTCATCTGTTGCAGGCGCTGAAATAATAACTTTCTTTGCGCCAGCTGCGATGTGCTTTCCAGCGTCAGCTGCCTTTGTGAAGTGACCTGTTGATTCGATGACCACATCAACCTTGACTGAAGCCCACGGCAGGTTGGCTGGATCGCGATCAGCAAATACTGTGATCTTCTTGCCACCCACAGTGAGAGAATCTTCTGTAAAAGAAACGTCGAGGCCAAGGCGACCCAAGATTGAGTCATACTTGAGAAGGTGGGCAAGAGTTGCATTATCTGTCAGGTCATTAATGGCAACAATATTGATGTTTGGATCGTTGAGCGCTGCTCGAAAGAAGTTACGTCCAATTCGTCCAAAACCGTTGATTCCTACATTAATCATGTGTAAACCTCGCTTACGTTAGAAGACCCAGATGGATACCCTGCTGCGTTTCCTGGTGAAAATGGGAGGTGCAAACGGGTACGGGCAAATAATCGCCACAACACTGGGGTACGTACGTAAGCCTATCAGCGCCTGCCCGCTACCTCGAAGTAGCAGAGGTGAGAGTTACGTCTAATTAAGAAGATCTGGCGAGAGGCTAGCCTCTGTATCGGGAATCCCAAGCTCTTGAGCCCTCTTATCGGCCATAGCCAGCAAGCGACGAATACGACCGGCTATAGCGTCCTTTGTCATGGGGGGCGAAGCTAGAGATCCCAATTCTTCTAAACTTGCTTGGCCGTGATTGATGCGCAGTTCTCCAGCTTCCTTTAAATGCTCAGGAATGGTTGGTCCCAATATTTCCATTGCCCTTTGAACGCGAGCTGAAGCAGCAACTGCAGCCCGAGCTGAGCGGCGCAAATTCGCATCATCAAAATTAGCCAAACGATTAGCCGTTGCCCGAACCTCCCGACGCATGCGTCGCTCTTCCCAGGCCATAACACTTTCGTGTGCGCCAAGCCTTGTGAGCAGAACCCCAATTGCATCACCATCGCGAATAACTACGCGGTCTACTCCTCGCACTTCGCGAGCCTTTGCTGAGATTCCCAATCGGCGCGCAGCGCCAACAAGGGCTAAGGCAGCTTCCGGACCTGGACAGGTAATTTCCAATGAGGATGAGCGACCCGGTTCGGTTAAAGAGCCATGTGCGATAAATGCACCACGCCAGGCAGCCTCTGAATCGCATACTGCCGCTGAAACTACTTGTGGCGGCAAGCCACGAACGGGTCGGCCATTGGCATCAACTAATCCTGTCTGTCTAGCTAGCGCCTCGCCCGCTTCGATAACGCGCACAACATACCGAGAACCTTTTCGAAGCCCACCGGACGAGAGAACTGCAAGATCACTTTCATGTCCGTAAATATCTGAAATATCTTTGCGGAGCCTTCTCGCGCTTTGCGCTGTATCTAGCTCTACTTCAATAACAATTTTCCCTGAAACGATGTGTAAACCACCGGCAAATCGAAGGAGTGACGAAACTTCGGCTTTGCGGCAACAAGGTTTTGTAATCGCAATTCTACTGAGCTCATCTTTTACTGCTGCTGTCATTGCCATGTGCTTATCCAACCAAAGATTTACCTATGATGTGTGCCAAAACGGAAGTTAATTTTTCCACATCATGGTGAACACTTGTTGAGCTATCGCGAAGGTTAGCAACTACTAATTCGCCTCCATAACTCTCAACTCTGGCTTGAAGTTCACTGAAATCATTTAGACCCAATGAGTCAACCACAACGTAATTAAGACTCATCTGCGGAATATACGATGAAAGCATTTCCAAATGTTCCATGGGGGTATACCCCGCAAATTCATCTCCGTGAGCACTTGGGTGCGCATCGAGATTGAGAATAACTATTTTGCGCGCTGTAGATTCAATGAGCGCCTTACTTTGGGCAGGAACTAGAAAATGTGGCAATACGCTAGAAAACCACGATCCGGGGCCGATTGTGATCCACTCGGCATCTCTTATTGCTTGAATCGTTTCAGATCTGGCGTCTGGATTTTCTGGTACCAACGAGAGAGAAACGAGGACTCCTTGCGCGGTCGCTACCTGAACTTGACCGCTCACATGCGAAGTGATTCCATCGTTAAGAAAGGTTGCCTCAATATCTAAGGGAATGCTGGCCATAGGTAGCACTCTTCCGACTGTGCGCAAGAGCGAGCCCACCTGGTCTAGCCCTGCGACAGGATCGCCATCTCTATCCCACAAGGCGGCTAGCAAAAGGTTTCCAACGGCGTGAGCATTTAATGGTCCCTCACTTGTAAAGCGATACTGCAATATTTCTGCCCAGTTGCGTCCCCATTCATCGTCACTGCACAAGGCGGCTAGAGCCATACGCAAATCTCCCGGGGGAAAAATGGGAAATTCTTTACGCAAGCGACCACTCGATCCGCCATTATCGGCAACTGTTACTACTGCCGTTATTTCAGTTGTGATTGGGCGAAGAGCACGAAGGGTTGCGCTGAGTCCATGACCTCCACCTAGTGCAACAAAACGTGGAGCGCTCATTCACGGCCGACATCTCGATGTGTAGCATGAGCCGAAATTTCTACTTCACTTTTCGAATTATTTAACTGTCGAACAATTTCGCGCGCAACAGAAACACTTCTATGCTTTCCTCCAGTGCACCCGATTGCGACAGTGAGGTACTTCTTTCCTTCTCGGAGATAGCCAGGCAGCATCTGACCGAGCAGTGAAACGTACGATGAGACAAATGTTGAAACGCCATCACTGGTGAGAACTACATCTGAAACCTCATCAGATAGTCCTGTGAGTGGACGCAGTTCGGGAATCCAGTGGGGATTCGGGATGAAGCGGCAGTCGAGAACCAAATCTGCATCAACGGGAATTCCATACTTATATCCAAAGGAAAGTACATTAATTCTCACTGCTTGAGTCATTCCAGCTGCAAATATTTCACCGGTGCGCTTCTCGAGTTGATGAACATTGAGATTGCTCGTATCAATAACGACATCTGCTTGAGCACGAAGCTCTTCGAGTTTTTCACGCTCGCGAGTTATGCCATCTAGGATTCGATCAGTACCTTGAAGTGGATGAGGTCGACGAGTGGATTCAAAACGTTGAACGAGAGCTTGATCGGATGCATCTAGAAAAAGCAAACGCACATTTTCTGCAGATTCTCGAAGAAGTTGCAATGCCTCAGTCAAATCATCAAAGAATTTACCGCCGCGGACATCTACGACTATGGCCAAAGATTTAGTCTGGGCACCTTTTCTAACTAAATCTAGAAGCAACGACGGCGGCAAGTTATCGACCACATACCAACCGAGGTCTTCCAATGCGTGCGCCACTGTGGATCGCCCTGCACCTGACATGCCAGTAAGTATGAGGACTTCGTTGCTGTTCATGTTGATATCTTCGTATACCTGTCAAGCATCTGCAATTTCACCCGTTGATGTATTGACTGCCCCGCTCATCTGAGCGCTTCGCAGGTGGTCATAAATAATGTGGGCAATTTTTTCACCTATTCCAGGAGTGGCAGATAGTTCAAGCAGTGATGCTTTTTTTATCGCAGCGACCGACCCAAACCTATTGAGTAAGGCTGCTCGGCGAGATGGCCCCAGTTGATCAATTTCATCCAAGATTGATTCAAGCATCACCTTTGATCTTCGTGATCGGTGGAATGTAATTGCGAATCTATGTGCTTCATCACGAATTCGCTGCAACAAATACAAGCCCTCACTTGTTCGTGGAAGAATGAGGGGATCCTTATTGTGAGGAAGCCAGACTTCTTCTAATCTCTTTGCAAGACCACAAAGTGCAATGTCCTTGATTCCTAAGTCATCGAGTGCGCGTTGAGCCGCAGCGACCTGAGGAGCTCCACCATCGACAACAATTAGGTGCGGAGGGTATGCAAATCTACTGACCTTCGCACCGGCATCTGTTGCGTCTATAAGATTTTCGCTTCGGTCATGGATCATTCTCTTTAAGCGTCGGGAAATAACTTGGTGCATCGCTCGGGTGTCATCAAAACCTTCCGTTGTATCGATGATGAAGCGCCTGTACTCACTCTTCTTTGCCACTCCATCTTCGAAAACAACCATAGAAGCAACAACTGAAGTGCCAGAAATATTTGAAATATCAAAACATTCAATACGCAATGGAGTTCTGCTCAGACCCAACTCATCCTCTATTTCAATGAGAGCCTGTCCACTTACAGCCGAATCACTTGCTCGCTTACTCAAGTACTGAATAAGCGCATACTGCGCATTTCGTTTAACAGTCGAAAGGATATCTGCCTTCTCGCCACGAATAGGTTCGGAAATCGTGACAAGTGCTCCTCGGCGTTCTATTAGCCATCCCGTTATCGCAGTGAGATCTCCTGGCAATTCATTGATATAAATATGTGATGGAATTTCATTCTTCTCACTCTCACCATAAATAGAAAAGAGAAGAGATTCAATACGGTCTTCGCCTTCCAGAGAATTCTTTTGATCCACAATCCATGAACGTGATCCTTTAATTGACCCTTCATGAATATGAAATATCGAACCAGCCGCATGGGCGCCATCTTGATGAATAGCGATGAAGTCTCCTGTTAAATTTTCAGAAATGGCAGCATCTGTAGACTCTCGAGAGCGGGTAAGAGCTTCTATTTGGTCGCGGATTTTCCCTGCTCGTTCAAATTCTTCTACTGCCGATGCCTGAGCCATCTCCTGCCGAAGTGTTGGAATGATGTCGGCATTTCCAAGTGCCATGAAGTTCACGAGTCGGTTGGCTATGTCTTTATGCTCCTCTTGCGTAACCCAGCCAACACACGGCGCTGCGCACTTACCTATATCCCCCAGCAAGCATTGACGGCCCGATTTCTGTGCTCTTTCGAAATTACCTTGTGAGCATGATCGAACCGGAAAAACTTTGAGTAAAACTTCAAAGGTACTTCGAAGTGCCCACGTATGAATAAACGGCCCGAAATATTTCAGACCTGGGCGCTTTTGCTTTCGGGTGATGAAAATTCGCGGGAATTCATCCTCAATTGAGACTGCCAAATATGGATAGGACTTGTCATCTTTAAACTGCACGTTGTACTGCGGGTCAAATTGTTTAATCCAGTTAAATTCGAGCTGCAGAGCCTCTATCTCTCCATCAACAATGGTCCAGTCCACTCGCACTGCTTGATGTACCATTCTGAAAGTCTTTTCAGCCAAGTTACCTTGAAAGTAACTTCCCAGTCGATTTCTTAAATTCTTAGCCTTGCCGACGTAAATAATTTTGTCGTTGTCGTCGAAGAACCGATAGACACCCGGAAGTTCTGGGATGTCTCGTGGTCGATAAGAAGCTGGGTCGGCCATAGTAGGACTTACTTCTTGGAAACTAACTTACGATTACTTTTCAAAATCTCAGCTAAGAAATTACCGGTATAGCTAGCTTTAATCTTCGACACATCTTCCGGAGTTCCCTCGGCTACCACCATTCCCCCGCGGAATCCCCCTTCGGGACCCATATCAATGACCCAATCTGAAGACTTGATTACATCCAGATTATGTTCGATAACGACGACCGTATTTCCAGAATCAACAAGACGACTGAGCACACCGAGTAATTTATTGACATCTTCAAAATGCAGACCTGTGGTTGGTTCATCTAATACGTAAATAGTTCGTCCCGTAGATCGACGCTGCAACTCTGTTGCCAGTTTCACGCGTTGCGCCTCGCCGCCTGAAAGAGTGGGCGCCGATTGCCCAAGTCGAACATACCCGAGACCGACATCGCACAAAGTCTTAAGATATCGCGCGATTGTTGGTACGGATTCAAAAAATAGATGAGCTTGCTCGATTGGCATATTAAGTACATCCGCCACTGTTTTGCCTTTGTAATGAACCTCAAGTGTTTCTCGGTTATAGCGTGCACCATGGCACACTTCGCACGGCACATATACGTCGGGCAAGAAATTCATTTCAATAGTAATGGTTCCGTCACCCGAGCAATTCTCGCAACGACCGCCTTTGACGTTAAAGGAAAATCGACCCTGCTGGTAACCACGAACTTTAGCCTCAGTCGTTTCAGCAAAGAGTGCTCGAACTTTATCCCACACCCCGGTGTATGTCGCTGGGTTAGAACGCGGTGTGCGACCAATCGGAGATTGATCAACATGAACCACTTTATCGAGAAGATCAATACCTGTAATTGTTCGATGGCGACCAGGAACTATTCGCGCACCATTTAATTTATTTGCAAGGACGCAATACAAAATGTCATTAATAAGAGTTGACTTTCCAGAACCGCTGACTCCAGTGACTGAGACGAATACCCCTAGTGGAACCGCAACTTCAATATCTTTCAAGTTGTTTTCCTTGGCCCCTTTAATAACAAGCTGACGTTTTGTATCAACAGGACGTCGCGTCTCTGGAATAGCAATAGATTTACGTCCACTCAAATACGCACCTGTGATTGATTCCTTCGAATCTAATAAATCCTGATAACTACCAGAGACAACCACTTTTCCGCCGTGTTCACCGGCACCAGGTCCAATGTCAACAACCCAATCTGCGGTCCTAATAGTTTCCTCATCGTGCTCAACAACTATGAGCGTATTTCCCAAATCACGAAGGCGAGTCAGCGTCTCTATGAGGCGACGATTATCTCTTTGATGAAGACCAATACTGGGTTCATCGAGCACGTAGAGCACTCCAACGAGTCCCGAACCTATTTGCGTTGCCAACCGAATGCGTTGTGCTTCACCACCTGAAAGCGTGGCCGCAGGGCGGGCAAGAGAAAGATAATCCAGGCCAACATCTAGAAGAAATCCAAGCCTGGCGTGCACTTCTTTCATTACTCGCTCTGCAATTTGTGCCTCGCGAGAATTGAGATCAATCTTCTTTAAAAATTCTGCACAATCAGCAATTGAGAGTTCGCAAATCTGCGCAATATTTAAGTCTCCTACTGTTACTGCTAGAACTTCTGGCTTGAGGCGAGCTCCATTGCACACTCCGCAAGGAATTTGACGCATATACGCTTCGTACTTCTCACGACTGAAATCGCTATCAGTCTCTCCATGACGACGATGGATAAATGGCACTACTCCTTCAAAGCCACTGGTGTAATTACGTACTCGACCATACCTATTCTTATACTTCACATGAATTTCATATTCAAAACCATTGATAATTGCTTCTTTTGCCTTAACTGATAATTTTTTCCACGGCGCATCGAGTGAGAATTTCACCTCTTCAGATAGTGCCTCGAGCAGCTTGAGAAAATATTCAGAAGATTGCCCGCCAGCCCATGGAGCAATCGCCCCTTCATAAATTGAAATGGAGTCGTCAGGGATAATTAATTCTTCATCTACCTCTAACTTGGTGCCAATCCCACTGCATTCGGGACATGCACCAAATGGTGAGTTAAATGAAAATGATCGCGGTTCCAGCTCTTCAAACGATAAGTTGCACTCATGACAGGCAAGATGTTCACTAAAAGTGCGCTCTTTTTCCGCGCTCTTGGCATCCACAAAATCGAGTAGAACAATACCGCTAGCAAGCCGTAGAGCAGTCTCAATAGAATCTGTTAGTCGTGATTTCGATTCGGCTTTTGCAGTGAGGCGATCAACGACAACTTCAATCGTGTGCTTTTCTTGTTTCTTTAGTTTTGGTGCATCAGTAAGTGCTACTACTTCGCCATCTATACGCGCACGTGAGTATCCCTGCGAGATGAGATCGGCAAAGAGATCAACAAACTCTCCCTTGCGCGCTCGAACGACAGGGGCCAACACCTGAAATTTTGTCGCCGCGGGCATGAGGAGAATCTGGTCAACAATCTGCTGAGGACTTTGACGGCTCACTGCTTTGCCACAGTTTGGACAATGAGGTCGTCCAGCACGTGCAAAGAGCAGACGCAAGTAGTCATACACTTCAGTGATAGTTCCAACAGTTGAGCGGGGATTACGATTGGTTGATTTTTGATCAATAGAAACCGCAGGAGAGAGTCCTTCGATGAAATCAACATCTGGTTTATCCATTTGCCCTAAAAATTGGCGCGCGTAGGCCGAGAGCGATTCAACGTAACGTCGTTGTCCTTCTGCGAAAATAGTATCGAAGGCAAGACTAGATTTTCCAGATCCCGAAAGTCCGGTAAAGACAATCAAAGCTTCACGAGGAAGTTCGAGAGAAACATCCTTAAGGTTATGCTCGCGAGCACCGCGAATAATCAACTTATCGATGCTCAACTAAATCCCCGCTTCTTCCATAGAGCGCAGTTCGCGCTTTAAGTCTCGAATTTCATCGCGAAGGCGAGCGGCTAACTCGAACCCTAAATCCGAAGCCGCAGACTTCATCTGATCTGTGAGCGACTCTATCAACGCCACCAGTTCCTGTCTTGGTATAGACGCATGATTTTTTGGCTTGAGACCTATAGGTGGCGCGCCGCCATTTTTATTCTTTTTACCTTTATTGGACTGCGCCAGCAGTTCCTGCGTGTCTTCATCTTCTCGATTTATTAAATCGGTGATATCGGCAATTTTCTTACGCAGCGGCTGTGGATCCACTCCGCGTTCCAGGTTGTAGGCAACTTGTTTTGCTCTGCGACGGTTTGTCTCATCGATTGCTTTCGCCATGGATTTAGTTATGTTGTCGGCGTACATGTGTACCTCTCCAGATACGTTACGAGCTGCTCGACCAATTGTTTGAATTAATGAAGTGGCCGACCTAAGGAATCCCTCTTTATCGGCATCTAATATTGCAACCAATGAAACTTCTGGGAGGTCTAGTCCTTCGCGTAGTAGGTTGATTCCGATGAGGACGTCGTACTCCCCCGCTCGCAGTTCGCGTAATAACTCGACTCTGCGCAGAGTATCGACTTCAGAATGCAAGTACCTCACCCTCACACCCTTCTCCTGAAGGTAGTCGGTAAGGTCTTCAGACATTCGCTTCGTTAGCGTTGTTACAAGGACTCTTTCATTTCTAGCCGCACGAATATTAATTTCCTCCAGCAGATCATCAATCTGACCTTTAATAGGTTTAATAACAATCTGCGGATCAACAAGCCCAGTTGGTCGAATGACTTGTTCGACAACATCGCCTTCTACTTTATTCAATTCATACGGCCCTGGAGTGGCAGAGAGGAAAACTTTCTGACCCACCCGATCTAGAAACTCAGGCCACTTAAGCGGTCGATTATCAAGTGCGCTTGGAAGTCTAAATCCATGTTCAACAAGAGTACGTTTTCGCGAAGCATCTCCCTCAAACATCGCTCCAATTTGCGGAACAGTCACGTGACTTTCATCTATGACAAGCAAGAAATCTTCTGGGAAGTAATCAAGTAAGCAATTTGGGGCAGAACCGGGCTCACGTCCATCTAGGTGGCGTGAATAATTCTCAATCCCCGAACAAAATCCAAGTTGCTCCATCATTTCAATATCAAATGTGGTTCGCATCCGAAGTCGCTGTGCTTCAAGGAGTTTGCCTTGCTTTTCAAATAGGTTGAGCTGAACCTGTAGTTCATCTTGGATATCGCCGATGGCTCGTTTCATGGTTTCCGGCCCGGCTGCATAGTGAGTAGCTGGGAAGATGTACATTTCACTCTCTTCGCGAACAATCTCGCCAGTGAGTGGGTTGAGCGTTGTTATACGTTCGATTTCATCGCCAAACATTTCGACTCGAATTGCAAGTTCTTCATACATTGGAATGATTTCAATAGTGTCGCCGCGAACGCGAAATGTTCCTCGTTCGAATGCCATGTCATTTCGCTTATATTGAACATCAACGAAACGACGAAGAAGAACATTACGTTCAATTTCGTCTCCAACTTTTAGTTTAATCATTCGATCTATATATTCTTGTGGGGTTCCAAGACCATAAATACACGAAACTGTCGCCACAACAATGACATCACGACGAGTAAGAAGAGAATTGGTAGCCGAGTGGCGCAGTCTTTCTACCTCATCGTTCACACTCGAATCTTTTTCTATAAATGTATCCGATTGAGGAACGTATGCCTCTGGCTGGTAATAGTCGTAGTACGAAACAAAATATTCGACCGCATTATTCGGCATCAACTCTCGAAATTCGTTAGCCAACTGAGCTGCAAGAGTTTTATTTGGCGCCATAACAAGGGTAGGTCGTTGTAATTTCTCAATAAGCCACGCTGTAGTGGCTGATTTTCCAGTACCTGTTGCGCCAAGCAAGACAACATCTTGCTCACCAGCATTAATTCGTTTTGCAATTTCCTCTATGGCTTGAGGTTGATCACCAGCAGGAACATAGTCACTAATGACAGCGAAGGGCTCGACCGTTCGGGTGATGTCATTAAGAGGACGCATTCTCGAACTCTATCTACAGTGTAGATTTATTGCGCGAGAGGGGCAGAATTTCATCTTCCCAGAGATTTTCAACTTTTCTTAAAAGATCATCCTCAGAGCCATCGTTGTAAATAACGGTATCAGCAACATCAGCGCGGGCTTCTGGAGTAGCTTGCGCGAGGAGTCGACGATCAATCTCACTGTCAAACATTCCTCGCTTACGGAGTCGCTCTTTGCGGCCCTCAATCTCAGATTCAACAGTTATGACGTAATCAAATCGACCAGCGGCTCCTGTCTCCACCAGAAGTGGAATTTCGTAAACCAATACCTGATCACCAGTAAGACTTTGAACGGCTTCCTCAAATTCTTTTCTTACACGAGGGTGAATAATTGCCTCAAGGTCTTCACGTGCCTGTGGGTCTGAAAATATTATCTCTCCCAGCGCCTTGCGATCAATGTCACCATTGATCAATATGTGATCGCCAAATCGAGTGAGCACTTCATCAAAGCCGTCACTGCCCCGTTCAATCGCCCTTCTTGCAAGATGGTCGGCATCTATTACGAGCGCTCCAAGTTGAGAGAAAAAGCGTGCAGCAAGTGATTTGCCTGCGCCGATTCCACCAGTTAAAGCCACAACTAACATGGGCAAACTTTACCGCCTCTTTAACGCTGGGTATTAAAAAAGGGAGTTCATGGAAATCAATGATTCCCGTGAACTCCCTTTAATAAGGTAGAAATTAATTACGCTTCTGGTGTTGCCTCTGGCTCAGGTGTTGATGTCACATATGCCTCAACTGGAGCATCTTCTGCTGCTGCATCAGCGGCCTTTGCTTCAGCCTTTTGCTTCTTGTGAGCCATGAAACGCTCTTGAGCTTGAGCGTATTGACGCTCCCACTCTTCGCGCTGTGTCTCAAAGCCTGGCTTCCACTCTTGTGAATCTACATCGAAACCTTCTGGGTAGATGAAGTTTCCTTCTGCATCGTAACGAGCAGCCATTCCATATTGAGTTGGATCAAATGCTTCAATCTCAACCTCGTGGCCTTCATTAGCTTGCTTGAGAGAAAGTGAGATGCGACGACGTTCTAGATCGATATCAATAATCTTCACGAATAGTTCATCATCAACTTGTACAACCTGCTCTGGAATCTCAACATGGCGTTCGGCCAATTCTGAGATATGAACAAGACCTTCGATTCCTTCGTGTACACGAATAAATGCACCGAATGGAACGAGCTTGGTCACAACACCTGGCACAACTTGATTAATTGTGTGGGTGCGAGCAAATGCCTGCCATGGATCTTCTTGGGTTGCCTTGAGTGAAAGCGAAACACGCTCGCGCTCGAAATCAACTTCGAGAACTTCAACGGTAACTTCATCTCCAACTTCAACAACCTCGCCTGGATGATCAATGTGCTTCCATGAAAGTTCTGAGACGTGAACGAGTCCATCTACGCCACCAAGGTCAACGAATGCACCGAAGTTCACGATAGATGACACAACGCCTGTGCGAACTTGACCCTTTTGCAATTGGCTTAGGAAAGTCGTGCGAGATTCGGATTGAGTCTGTTCTAGGAATGCGCGACGTGAAAGTACAACGTTGTTGCGATTCTTATCGAGTTCGATAATTCGAGCTTCAACCTGCTTGCCGATGTAAGGGGTGAGATCGCGAACGCGACGCATCTCAACTAGGGAAGCTGGCAAGAAGCCACGCAACCCGATATCAACGATAAGTCCACCCTTAACAACTTCAATAACTGTTCCAACCACAACTTCATCGCGCTCTTTCTTGCCTTCAATATCTCCCCATGCGCGTTCGTACTGTGCGCGCTTCTTGGAAAGAATCAGGCGACCCTCTTTATCCTCTTTTTGAAGAACGAGAGCTTCAACTTTGTCGCCAACTTTTACAATGTCGTTCGGATCTGCATCGTGACGGATCGAAAGTTCACGAGAAGGGATTACTCCTTCAGTTTTGTATCCGATATCGACCAAAACTTCTTCGCGGTCAATTTGAACTACGGTTCCTTCAACGAGGTCGCCGTCATTAAAATTTCTAATTGTTCCTTCGATTGCAGCTAGAAAGTCAGCTGCTGATCCGATGTCATTTACTGCAATTACTGGTGATGTAGTCAAGGTGCTCCGTAGGGATAGTTAGTAGAAGGGATAGAAGGGGTAAGCGTACGGTTTGAGCCTTACAGGGGTCAATTCGGGCAATGACTACGCGCGAACATGTGGTTTCCAAGGCTAGAATCACCCCGAAATGAATCGCTATAAAGAACTCTTTGCTTTCCCTAATGCCTGGGTCTTGGTGCTCGCTGCCCTTCCTGCACGAATTGCCTACGGGATGATTGGTCTCTCTATTTTCTTTAAAGCCCAGCAAGAGACTAATTCTATAGCGATTGCGGGTTTGGCCATTGGCCTCAATTCTTTGGCAGGCGCAGCAACTGCAGGACTTCGCGGAACCATCATGGATACCTTTGGGCAAAAATGGCCACTTCGAATTTTTGTACCTGGTTATGCAACTCTTCTCTTTGCGCTTAACTCCATGCACGATAAAAACCTCATTCTTGCGACTGCTCTCGTCTTGGGTTTTAGCGCTCCTCCGATTAACTTGTCGATTCGCCCACTGTGGAAGGAAGTTGTGCCGCCAGATTTCTTGCGCGTTGCATATGCCGCAGATACCGCTGTCATGAATTTCGCGGGCGTGATCGGCCCTGTTGTTGCTACTGCGCTCGCTTTGTCGAACCATCCTGGGAGCGCACTTTCTACTGCAGCAATTTTAATGCTCATCGGTGGTGGGTCATTGGGACTCACAAACGTTTCGCGTAATTGGATTCCCGAGAAGAAAGCGAAAGATCACGCGCCCATTTGGAAACATAAACCATTGCAACTTCTCATGATTGAAGGGTGCTTCATTGGTTTTGGTTGGGGACTCTTTGACGTAGCCGTTCCAGCGTTTTCAACATTGGAAGGCTTTCCACAAAGAACTGCATGGATATTTGGAGCAATGGGTGTAGCTAACGTAGTCGGTGGACTGCTTGCTGGGCTTGTTTCAAAAAACAGACCAGCGCTTTCCACTCTCCGCAAAACATATGCAGCCTGGTTTATTGTCTCCATTCCGATTGCCTTTACATACCCGGGTTGGTCGATGGCTTTAGCTGGCGCAGCGTTGGGACTCGTCGGTGGAGCTATTCAAGTTTTCTACTGGGAAGTGATGGAGGCGATTCGCCCCAAGGGATCTCCGACGGCCATGATGGGGTGGCTGTGGAGTGTGGAGGGAACTTTGATGTCACTGGGAGCCGCCATGGGTGGTTGGATTTCTGACACTTACTCACCTCGTACATGTCTTGCAACAACGAGCGTGTGTATCGGAATCGGCTTTTTAATTTTGACGATCGGTCGTGGGCGCCTCGCAGCAGCAGATCGAATTCCAACTAAAGATGAAGATCTCCAAGCAATGAAGGATAACGCGACAACTAACCAATAGATTTAATTAATGCGCCGCTTCATTCCAGGACATGCCGATTCCGACGCTGACATCTAACGGCGCACGAAGTGGGAACGCAGACCCCATTTCCTTTTTCACAAGGTCAGATAATTTCTCTTCTTCTCCCTTGAAAACTTCAAGGATTAATTCATCATGGACTTGCAAGAGAAGTCGTGATTTTAATTTCTCTCTTTCAATGGCGCCCTGAACATTGAGCATCGCTTTTTTGATGATGTCGGCAGCTGATCCTTGAATCGGTGCGTTGAGAGCCATTCTCTCGGCAACTTCTCTCCTTTGTCGGTTATCGTGGAGTAAGTCAGGCAGATAGCGCCTGCGTCCCATAACCGTTTCGGTGTACCCAACCTTGCGTGCAGCTTCAACAACGCTGTGCAAGTAATCGCGAATTCCACCGAATCGAAGGAAATATTTATCCATGAGTTCTTGCGCTGCAGGTGGTGTGAGATCTAACTGCATGGCCAGACCGTAGGAACTCAGTCCGTAGGCAAGACCGTATGACATAGCCTTGATTTGCCGGCGCATCTCAGGATCGACATCAGTTGGCTTCACTCCAAAAACTTCTGCAGCAATGGTTGCGTGCAGGTCCTCCCCTGATTCAAAAGCTGCCAGGAGATTGGCGTCATTTGATAAATGGGCCATGATGCGCATTTCGATTTGAGAATAATCCGCAGTAAGAAGTGATTCGTATCCATCGCCAGCGATGAAGCACTCTCGTATTTTTCGACCCTCTTCGGATCTAACCGGAATGTTTTGAAGATTCGGGCCCACTGAAGAGAGTCGACCCGTCGCGGCGACAGTCTGGGCAAAGTGAGTGTGTATTCGAGCGTCCTGTGCAATCTCTGAAATTAGGCCTTCCACTGTTGTGCCCAATTTCTTGGTCTCTCGAATGCGAAGGAGAGATTCAAGAAGTGGATGCTTAGAAGTTGCAAATAACCAAGCCAACGCGTCAGCATCTGTTGTGTACCCAGTTTTAATTTTTTTGGTCTTAGGTAATTTCAATTCATCAAAGAGAACAACCTGCAATTGCTTTGGCGAGGCAACGTTAAATTCATGACCGACTGAAGCGTGTGCCGCCTTTGTCTCTCGATTAACTTCACCCTCAAAAAACATTGCTAACTTTTCAAGTGACTTGCGATCTACAGCGATTCCCCTCTTTTCCATAAGAGCCAGGAGCTTCGCAATAGGTAATTCGAGCGTGAGAAAAAGTTCGGTTAAATTTCTTTCGTGTAATTCTTTCGTGAGTGATTCTCTCAAACTAAAGAGCGAAGCAGCACTTGTTAATAAGCTATCTTCGATGCTTGATGCATTGATGGTATTGCCATTTCCCCATCGCTCGAGTAGATCTCCAAGTTCTTGGGTTCGCACTCCCGGATTGACAAGATATGCAGCAAGGGCTGTATCAAATACAACTCCATCGAATGCAACATTTCTTGCTATGGCTTTCGCGTCATGAGCAATCTTTTGCACAGATGCATCGCTTGCCCACGGACCCATCTCGGATGAATGAACTAAAAACGCCTCTGTCGATGAGAGCGCAACTGCATATCTATGTATAACTTCGTCATGTAATTCAAAGTAAATAGATATCTCACCCTGGTGATTCGCAATTTTCTCACTCGCTTCATCGGCAGTAAGTACATGCGGATCTATCTCGGAAATAAATAAACTCATTTCAACTGTTGGAACTTTCTTAGATGTTCCCTGCATTAATGGGGCAAGACGATCTTTCAGAGTTCGAAACTCTAATTCATCGAAGAGTGGAGTCACCAGAGTTTCGTTAGGGCCATCCCACTTGAGTGAATCGAGATCGAATGTAATCGGCGCGTCATGAACCAGTTGAGTCAACTCACGATTTCGAATCACATTATCAATGGAATCGCGTAGAGACTGACCTACTTTTCCGCCGATCGTATCTACATTGGAAAGTAAATCCTGCAATGACCCGTGTTCGATGATCCATTTCGATGCGGTCTTCTCCCCCACCCCAGGAATCGAAGGCAAGTTATCACTTGGGTCTCCGCGAAGTGCTGCAAAATCTGGATATTGCACGGGAGTCATTCCGTATTTTTCTTGCACCGCTTCCGGAGTCATTCGAGACATCTCGCTGACTCCGCGCTTTGGATAGAGAACTGTTGTCTTTGAATTTACTAACTGGAAACTATCTCTATCTCCCGTGCAAATGAGAACGTCAAAACCATCGCTTTCGGCCCTCTTCGTAATTGTTGCGATGATGTCATCTGCTTCATATCCTTCGAGTTCGAATTGATTAATTCCAAATGCACTCACGAGGTCGTGTAGAAATGACATTTGAGATCGAAACTCATCAGGGGTCTTGGCTCGATTGGCTTTGTAGTCAGGAAATATTTCCGACCTAAAAGTCTTGCGGGAGACATCAAATGCCACAGCTACGTGGGTTGGCTTCTCTTCTTTCAGAAGCGAAATCATCATGGTGGCAAAGCCATAAATCGCATTCGTGTGCTGTCCTTGGGCAGTTGTGAAATTCTCAGCAGGTAGGGCAAAAAATGCACGGTACGCCATGGAATGACCGTCTATGAGTAAAAGGCGTTTGGTCATGGTCGCATCTTATGGAACAAGTTAGACTTGCGCGCATGACTCCAGCAGATGAAGAGAAGAATTTCCTTGAACTAATTCGAGAGCGTGGGATTGGTGCACTCGATAAGAAGATGGGTATTGAAATTCTGGAGGCCTCACCTCAACGTTTGGTTGCGCGTATGCCTGTCGAAGGGAACACACAACCAATCGGACTCCTTCATGGTGGTGCAAACGTTGTCCTCGCTGAGAGCCTCGGCTCGATTGGGACTCAACTTCATGCAGGCCCCACACGTCGAATTGTTGGTGTTGATATCAATGCAACTCACCATAAATCTGCAACAAGTGGCTATGTCACTGGTGTCGCGACGGCTGTTTCGCTTGGAAAAACAATGTGCTGCTACGAAATAGTCATCACAAATGAAGACGGGCAGCGAACCTGCACTGCCCGTATCACTTGCTTAATTCTTGCGCCCAGATAAACCCACTTAGTGAGCACCGGTTCCAAGATACGCGGCGCGAACTGCAGGATCGTTGAGAAGGTCAGAAGCTTTAGCCTCTTTTACAACGTGACCCACTTCAAGGACATACGCACGGTGTGCACGTTGGAGCGCTTGCTGCGCATTTTGCTCAACCAATAAAATCGTGACGCCAGTTTTATTAATTTCAGTAATGATATTAAAGATATTGGCAATCATGAGAGGTGCAAGTCCCATGGATGGTTCATCTAATAAAAGAACTTTTGGGCGCGCCATCAACGCCCGGCCAATAGCCAACATCTGCTGTTCTCCACCCGAGAGTGTGCCACCGGCCTGCTTAGAGCGTTCGAGTAGTCTTGGGAAAAGATGATAAACCTTGTCAAGATCTTCCTTCATTTCAATTTTTCTATCTTTACGGTTGTACTTACCCATTTCCAGGTTTTCAAGAACGCTCATTCCAGGGAAAATTCCGCGTCCCTCCGGTGCTTGTGATAACCCAAGATCAGCGCGCTTATGCGCTGGCATCTTTGAAATATCTTCACCGTTAAAAATAATCTGACCACTGGAGACTTTTCGAAGTCCCGAGATGGTTTTGAGCATCGTAGTTTTACCAGCGCCATTGGCGCCAATGAGCGTAACAATCTCGCCCTCGTTAACAACAATGCTGATGCCCTTGATGGCTTCGATCTTGCCATAGTGAACGTGAAGATCTTTAATTTCAAGACGCATCAGCAGGTGCTCCTAGATAGGCCTCGATTACTCGAGGGTCATTTTGAACAATTGATGGAAGATCATCAGCAATTTTTTGCCCGAAATCTAATACTGCAACTCGGTCAGAGATTCCCATAATCAAAGACATGTCATGCTCGATGAGAAGTACGGTGTATCCGGCATCGCGAATTTTGCGAATCGTCTCAGCTAGAGCGACTTTTTCTGCTGGATTAAAACCAGCAGCTGGTTCGTCAAGAAGCAGTAATTGTGGATTCGTAGCTAGGGCTCGAGCAATCTCAAGTCGACGCTGGTCTCCGTATGGCAAGTTCTTTCCAAGTTGACCAGCGCGATGGCGAAGACCCATGAACTCTAGAAGCTCAAGGCCTCTTTCAAGAGCTGCGGCTTCTTCGCGGCGTGATCGAGGTGTTCCAAAAATCGCTCCTACAACACCTGATTTGGAATGAACATCTGCGCCAGTGACAACATTTTCCAAGGCAGTACTCTCGCCAAAGAGACGAATGTTTTGAAATGTTCGAGCGATTCCCATTTTTGTCACTTGATAACGCTTGCGACCAACAACAGAAACACCGTTGAAATTCACTTCACCCGATGTCGGCTTATACACACCAGTTACGACGTTAAAGACGGTTGTCTTACCAGCGCCATTGGGACCAATCAGGGCAGCGATTTCACCTTTTGAAACGGAGAAATTAACTTCATTGAGCGCAGTCACGCCACCAAATTTCATAGTGACATTTTTTAGTTCTAGCAATTTCTCACTCATTATTTAATCTCCCCTTCGCCTGACTCTTCAATCGTGTGCCAATCAGGATCAAAATGTTCGCGCTTCTTTTTCGGTAGGACTCCATCGGGGCGAAGATTCATCATCACTACCAGTGCGACGCCAAATACTAAAATACGAGGTTGGCTGAGAAAACGAATTCTTTCGGGAGTAAATGCCAGTAGGGCTGCTCCTAAAATTACGCCCCACACATTTCCAATTCCACCAAAAACAACGCATGCGAGAATGAGAATTGAAACGTTGAGATTAAATTGGTCTGGAACAATTGAAAGAATCTGTGAAGCATAAATGACTCCACCAACTCCAGCCACGGCAGCTCCCAACACGAATGCCCAAACTTTGTACTTCAATGTATTTACGCCCATTAACTGGGCAACATCGTCATCCTGACGGATTGCATCCCACGCTCGTCCTGGACGACGAGCAGCCATTCGGCGAACTACCCAAATCATCAAGAGCGTGAAGGTTAGAAGTAGCCAGTAATAAGGTTTTGGATCAAGGATTGTGAACTTTGCATTGAAAATATCTGGCGGCGTTGGGATACCAGCGATACCTCGTGGCCCACCAATTGCGTCAGTGTTGACAGCAACAATACGAACAATTTCACCAAAACCAAGTGTCACGATAGCAAGATAATCTCCACGCAGGCGAAGAGTAGGCGTGCCAAGTAATACTCCAGCCAGCATCGCAAATCCCATACCGATAGGTAAAATTTCCCAGAAGTTTAAGGATGTTTTGGTTCCAAGAATCGCCATTGTGTATGCGCCTATTGCAAAGAACGCTACATAACCCAAATCAAGCAATCCACTTTTTCCGACAACTATGTTGAGGCCAATTGCCATCAACACATACATTCCTACTGGATAGAAGAGGACTGATTGAAAATCAGAACCTGGAGTATTAATCAGAGGGTTGTTAAGAAATGGAAGCGCATAACAAATCGCTATGAATAGGAATGAAAGCGATACTTTGCGCCAGCGTGGTGATGCATCCCAGAAATCAGCAGCGTGATCACGCAAGTTAAATTTATGCTTCTTATCAGCCATTAGACCCTCGCTTGCTGGATTGATTCACCAAATAAGCCTGTTGGCTTGATGAGTAGGACCAGAACCAAAATTGAAAATGAAATTACAGCCTTCCAAGCAGTTCCAAATACCGCGCTTGTATACGTCTCGAGAATTCCAAGCATGAACCCACCAAATAGGGCACCTTTAAGATTTCCAATTCCCCCAAGAACAGCGGCAGTAAATGCACTAATGCCGAGAAAGAATCCGACTTTGAATGAAGTATTTTCGTAAGTAAGAATGTAGAAGAACGCTGCAGCGCCTGCCATCAATCCGCCAGCTAAGAATGTCACTGTGATAACTCGATTGATGTTAACGCCCATCAATGTGGCGGTGGTTTCATCCATGGATACTGCGCGAATACCTTTTCCATACCGTGACTTACTGATGAAGCGCTCAAGTGCAAACATCATTACCCCGGCAGCAACAATCACAATGACTTTATCGTTACGGATATCGGCACCGGCATATGAAAATAGAAAAGTCTTATCCATAATTCTTGGAAATTCACGTGGAAGCGAGTCAGTAATAATTCTAAATAATTCGACGAGAGAGATTGAAACTCCAATTGCTGAAATCAACGTAGCTAGTTTTGTGGCTCCTCTTTGACGTAATCTGCGGTAGGCAACAATTTCAACAAGCACGGCTGTGATTGCCGACGCTGCCATTGAAAATAGAAGGCAGACCAGAAGAGTGAGAACCATTTTCCAGCCGGTACGAGGATCATCCTCAACCTTTACACCCATAATTCCAGAGGCAACAAGGGAGGCGAAGGTGCCAATCATAAATACTTCAGAATGTGCAAAGTTAATAAGGCGAAGAACGCCATACACAAGGGTGTAGCCCAGCGAAATCAAAGCGTAAATAGCACCAAGGGCGAGTCCATCAAAAGTCAGCCCCCAAAATGCATCACGAAGAAGTGCAAAATCCATTAGCTACCCCAACTCTGTATAAGGGATGGAGACGGTGAATTTCTTCACCGTCTCCATCCGTTCTTACAATTTACTATTTCTAACCTAGTGCGATTAATTACTTAATTGCGCCTAGAAGTACGATCTTTCCCTTTTTGATGATGAAGCCATTGACGTCTGCGCCAGATACTTCACCTTCAGCGTCAAACTTAAGTGTCTTTGAAAGACCCTTGAATGACTTAGTTGAGACGTACTTGTTGATGCTTGCGCGATCAGTGTTTCCAGCCTTGATTGCTTCGAAGAAGAAGTTAGCAGCATCGAATGACTCTGTGGTGTAAACACCAGGAGTCCAACCTGCGGCAACCATTTCCTTAGCAAGTGCTGGTGAAGCTGTCTCGAAAGGAATTGCTGGGGCTGTCAAAAGAGAACCTTCAGCTGACTTACGAGCAAGCTTTACAAACTGGTTATCAAGAGTTCCATCGCCTGAAGCGAAAACAATCTTTGAACCAGAGTCACGGAGCTGCTTTACAAATACTGCAGCTTGTGAGAAATAACCTGAGTAGAACACTGCAGTTGCCTTTGAACGCTTGATCTTGGCAATTGTTGCTGTGAAGTCAGTTGTACCGTTTGGTGTGACGTCTTTTCCTACAACGCGGCTACCAAGTGAGATATCAACTGTCTTTTGTAGGCCAACTGCATAGTCTGATGCGTCGTTAACCAAGAAAACTTTAGCCTTCTTGTTCTTTGACACGATCAAACGTGCTGCTGCTGGACCCTGGTAATCATCTGTCAACACTGCGCGGTGGAAAATTTCCTTACCGAATGTTGGAAGAGTTGGGTTTGTAGCTGATGGTGTAATGATTGGAAGACCTGCAGATAGGTAGATAGGTAGTGAAACCTTTGATGCACCTGAGTAAGCAGGACCAACGAGTGCAACTACACACTCTTCAGCTGCAACCTTAGGAGCGATTGGACCAGCAACAGCTGGATCTCCTTGATCGTCTACTTCGTAGACAGTTGCATCAACATTAGCCTTTGGATTTGCCTTAAGAAACTTCTTAAGAGCGAACTTAACACCATTAAGTTCGTTGAGTCCGAGTGCAGCTTCTGGACCAGTTAATGGACCTTGGTATGCAATCTTTAATTTGCCTGAGCAAGCAGCATTAGCCGCTGGAGTGAATGCAACGAGTGACGCTGCAACGATTCCAACAGTAGCTACGAGCGAGACAAGACGATTCTTTGTCATGTAAAGCCTTTCCTGTTCTTGTGTCCCGGGACAGGGAGATGTGAAGGGTAGCCCCCCGATAAGCCACAAGACAAGCCAGATTTAGGCTCAGGATGTTTCGATTATGTAACGTCTAACCACCATCTGGGACGGCGCTTGGCGAAATTACCGCCTGGGCCACTTGCTTCATGCTCAGGCGTCGATCCATAGCTGCGCGCTGAATCCAGGAAAATGCCTCTGGTTCTGTGAGATTTAATGCGGCCATCAAAATGCCCTTGGCGCGGTCAATAATTTTGCGAGTTTCCAATCTTTCGTGCAAATCAGCCACTTCTTCAATAAGTGATTGCATCTGGGTATGTCTACTCATTGCGATTTCTATGGCTGGGACTAAATCGGAAATGGTAAATGGCTTCACAACATATGCCATTACGCCAGCATCGCGTGCACGATCAATCAGTTCTTTTTGACTAAAGGCAGTGAGCATAAGAACTGGAGATATTCCTATTATTTCTTGCGCTGCAGAGATTCCATCGAGTACTGGCATCTTTACGTCAAGAATTGCTAAATCTGGCTTGTGTTGATTCGCCAACTCAATTGCTTCGGCACCGTTGGTAGCTTGCGCAACGACTTCGTATCCTGCTTCTTCGAGCATCTCCACAAGATCCATGCGGATGAGCGCTTCGTCTTCAGCAACGAGTATGCGAATACGTCCTGTGTTCATGTGCCTCGAGTCGGATTCGAACCGACACTATGCAGTGTTTGAGACTGCCCTCTCTACCGTTGGAGTACCGAGGCGTGAGTGCACAGTCTACATATAAGTAGCGGACTCAGTGGGCTATCTATATGCGGGTGCAAGCCCATCGACAGCATCGCCGATTACATGTACGCGCATCGCATTTGTTGAACCTGGCAGCCCTGGAGGTGCACCGGCAACGATAATGATGTTTTCACCCTTTGAGGCTCGCTTACTGCTGAGCATGATCGAATCAACTTGCTTGACCATTTCATCAGTGTGCGAAACAACTGGAGCAATCATCGGCTCTACTCCCCAGGTCAACGCCAAGCGGTTATATGTACCGACATCGGGCGTGAGAGCGATGATAGGGATTGAACAACGCAAACGCGCCATACGCCTTGCAGAATCTCCACTGGCGGTAAATGCCACGAGAAATTTGGATCCCATTGTTGTGCCGACTTCCGTTGCTGCTTTGGTAATTGCGCCACCTTTTGTGCGAGGTGAATGTTTCAACGGAAGAATTCGGTTGAGGCCGCCTTCTTCGGTTTTTTCAATAATGCGCGCCATTGTTTCTACCGCTTCTATTGCAAAATCTCCGACACTTGTCTCACCCGAAAGCATGAGTGCATCTGCGCCATCTAGAACAGCGTTTGCACAATCCGTTGCTTCGGCGCGAGTAGGACGAGAATTCGTGATCATTGAATCAAGCATCTGTGTTGCAACAATGACTGGTTTGGCTGCTTCACGTGCTAACTCCACGCAATGCTTTTGAACAAGAGGTACATCCTCGATAGGTAATTCAACTCCAAGGTCTCCACGTGCAACCATGATGCCATCGAATGCATCAACAATTCCCTGTAAATTGGCAACTGCTTGTGGTTTTTCAATTTTTGCAATAACCGGAACTCTGATTCCTTCTTCGTCCATTATCTTATGTACGTCTTTAAGATCATCAGCACTTCGAACAAATGATAGGGCGATGAAATCTGCACCTGCATGAAGTCCCCAACGCAAATCCTCGATATCTTTTTCAGACAATGCCGGTACGGACACAGCTACACCTGGAAGATTGATTCCTTTGTTATTACTCACTGCTCCGGGTTCGATTACCTTCGTTACAACATCTGTTTTAGTTACTGAAGTAACTTCTACAGTTACTTTTCCGTCGTCAATGAGAATGCGATCTCCTGGCTTGCAATCTCCAGGCAAGCCCTTATAGGTCGTGCCGACTCGATCTTTTGTGCCTTCTACATCATCAATTGTGATCGTAAAAATGTCGCCTCGTGCAAGATCATGTGGACCGTTGGCGAATCGAGCCAAGCGAATCTTTGGTCCTTGAAGATCAACAAGAATTGCTACAGGCACACCCGCTTCTTTAGCAGCGGCGCGGACCTGATCTAAACGTTCTTGATGCTCCGGATAGCCACCGTGCGAGAGATTCAGGCGAGCCATATTCATTCCAGCTTTGATGAGCGCTCGGACTTTCTCTGGAGACTCAACTGCTGGACCCATTGTGCAAACAATTTTGGCGCGACGCATAGTTCTTTACCTATTCTCTCTAAACAATTAGCCCTCGAGCTGTCGGAAGTATTGGTGCGGGAAGTTGTGATGGTTCGCCTGTGAGATACGCATCTACCGCACTAGCAGCACTTCTTCCTTCGGCTATGGCCCAAACAATCAGCGATTGTCCTCGACCTGCATCCCCTGCAACAAATACTCCTTCTGCTGCAGACTGGAACATATCATCACGAATTATATTGCCACGTTCATCCAACGTGACCTCTAATTGGTCAAGCAACACGTTTTTTTCTGGGCCAGTGAATCCCATTGCAAGAAAGGCAAAATCAGCAGGAATCTCACGAGAGGTACCTTCTACTGGCGAGAATTTTCCATCTTTAAATTCTGTCTCAACAATTTTAAGTGCGCGCAAATTTCCATTGTCATCGGATAAAAACTCTTCCGTGCTGACAGAAAATAAACGATTGTCTTTTTCTTCATGAGCACTTGAAACTCTATAAATCATCGGGTACATAGGCCACGGTGCAGATGCAGGCCGCTCGTCGCTGGGACGGGGCATAATTTCGAGTTGAGTCACAGAAGCTGCGCCTTGACGAATAGCGGTTCCTAGACAGTCAGCACCTGTATCCCCGCCGCCCAAAATGACCACGTGTTTGCCCTCAACATTGATGGGTCTCTCTGTGATTTCTCCTAGGGCTTCTTGGTTACCCCAAGGCAAATATTCCATCGCTTGGTAGACACCAACGCTTTGACGTCCGGGAATCGGTAGATCTCTCCATTGCGTGGATCCCACGGCAAGGACTACTGCGTCATAGCGCGTGCGCAACTGTGAACCAGTAATTTCTTCGCCAACTTTCACACCTGGACGAAAACGAGTTCCTTCTTTCTCCATTTGCGCGATACGTCGATCAAGAATGTGCTTCTCCATCTTAAATTCTGGAATCCCATAACGAAGCAGGCCGCCAATTTTCTCAGCTCTTTCATACACGGCAACGGTATGGCCTGCACGAGTGAGCTGTTGAGCTGCTGCAAGCCCAGCAGGCCCTGAACCAATTACTGCAACAGTTTTTCCAGATATGCGATCTGGTGCAAGTGCTTTGACATTACCATCAGCAAAAGCTTCTTCGATGGTGCGAAGTTCTACCTGCTTGATTGTTACAGCGTCAGCATTGATGCCCACGACGCATGCAGTTTCACAAGGGGCTGGACATAGGCGTCCGGTAAATTCAGGAAAATTATTTGTAGCATGCAATCTCTCGACTGCCGAATCTTTATCCCCGCGCCAAATTAAATCGTTCCACTCGGGAATTAGATTTCCAAGCGGACAACCTTGATGACAAAACGGAATACCACAATCCATGCAGCGTCCTGCCTGCTTTTGCAGATGTTCAAAACTTTGTGGTTCATAGACTTCATGCCAGTCCTTGATGCGCACATCTACAGGACGTCTCGTGGGTGTCTCGCGTGGTGTCGTTAAAAATCCTTTTGGATCAGCCATGTGCTGCCACCTCCATTACAAATTGGTCTGCGGGTAGCCCTTCCCGCGTTGCTCGCTCAATAGCTGCAAGTACGCGCGCATAATCACGAGGCATCACCATTGAAATACGCGCGAGGGAAGTTTCCCAGGTGGACAGTATTTCTCTTGCCACAGTAGACCCTGTCTCACTCTCAAACGAGGTGATTATCGCGCGCAGAATTTCTCGTTGGTCCAGTGGAACTGCAAGTACGTCAACCATATCCGCGTTTACTCGATCTCTATCAAGATCAAGAACAAATGCCCGGCCACCAGACATACCTGCTGCGAAGTTGCGGCCAGTCTGACCCAATACAACAACTGTTCCTCCAGTCATGTATTCACACCCGTGATCGCCAATTCCTTCAACGACTGCAGTAACGCCGGAATTTCGAACACAGAACCTTTCTCCAACAACACCTCTGATAAGTATCTCGCCAGATGTTGCGCCATACCCAATAACATTTCCAGCGATGACATTCTCGTGTGATGTAAAAGATGCCCTCTCATCCGGTCGAACGATTACTCGACCGCCTGAAATTCCTTTGGCAACATAATCATTGGCATCACCGTATAAACGCAAAGTGAGACCTCGTGGAATAAATGCACCAAGAGATTGCCCTGAAGACCCTCGCAGGGTGACATCAATTGTGTTTGCCTCTAATCCTTGCGCACCAAATGTTCGGGTGATTTCCGCGCCAAGCATCGTTCCAACCGTACGGTTCACATTTCTCACTGGAAGATCGATTCGAACATTCTTCTTTTCGACAAGCGCCGGAGCTGCCAATTCAATGAGCTGATTATCAAGAGCTGCATCTAATCCGTGATCTTGCTTTTGAGTGGCAAATAGCGAACTAGATACATCTGGTCTAACGAGTAGCGGTGAGAGATCAAGACCACTTGCCTTCCAGTAGTTAACAGCGTCTCTGGTATCTAGCATCTCAACATGGCCAATTGCTTCTTGGAGTGTTCTAAATCCAAGTTGGGCCAAAATCTCGCGAACCTCTTCTGCAATATATTCAAAGAAGGTTTCGACAAATTCAGGTTTCCCAGAAAATCGTTTTCTGAGTTCTGGGTTTTGCGTAGCTACTCCAACTGGACATGTGTCTAAATGGCAGACACGCATCATGACGCATCCAGAAACAACCAAAGGCGCAGTTGCAAATCCAAACTCTTCGGCACCAAGAAGTGCGGCAATAACTACATCGCGACCAGTTTTTAATTGACCATCGGTTTGGACGACAATGCGATCTCGCAATCCATTGAGCAACAAGGTTTGTTGAGTTTCGGCAAGGCCCAGTTCCCATGGAGCACCGGCATGCTTGAGAGATGTTAGAGGAGAAGCACCCGTTCCGCCATCATGACCTGAAATCAAAACAACATCAGCATGGGCTTTACTCACACCAGCAGCGACGGTGCCAACACCAACTTCTGCTACTAACTTGACATGAATGCGTGCATTTTTATTAGCATTCTTTAAATCGTGAATCAACTGGGCAAGATCTTCGATTGAGTAAATATCGTGATGAGGTGGCGGAGAGATCAGACCCACTCCGGGAGTTGAATAACGAACCTTCGCAATCCATGGATATACCTTGTTGCCAGGAAGTTGACCGCCCTCCCCCGGCTTTGCACCTTGAGCAATTTTGATTTGAATATCATCTGCATTGACTAGGTAATCACTTGTAACTCCAAAGCGACCGCTTGCAACTTGTTTAATCGCCGAACGTTTTGAGTCGCCGTTCTCCATTTTTTGATATCGATCAGGATCTTCTCCACCCTCACCGGTATTTGATTTCGCACCCAAACGATTCATAGCTATCGCCAGAGTCTCGTGTGCTTCTTGAGAGATCGATCCATAGGACATAGCCCCTGTTGAAAAACGTGTAAGAATCGAAGAGATAGGTTCAACTTCATCGATGGAAATGGGGGCGTGGTCCTTGAACTCGAAGAGACCTCGAAGGGTCATTAATTGCTTGCTCTGATTATTGATATGGCTTGTATAGCGTTTAAAAACGTCATAACGCTTTGTACGAGTTGAGTGCTGTAACGTGAAAACAGTTTCTGGGTCAAAGAGGTGAGGCTCACCGTCGCGTCTCCATTGATACTCCCCGCCAATGGGCAATCGCTTGGTTCCAGGGATTTCGCCACCAACTGGATATGCAAGGTGGTGACGAGCGATGGTTTCGGCTGCAATGAGATCGAGCCCAATGCCACCTAATCGAGTTGTTGTACCAGTGAAGAATTCATTAACGACTTCTTGAGATAGGCCAATTGCTTCAAAAACTTGAGCGCCAGTGTAGGAAGCGATAGTAGAAATACCCATTTTGGACATAACTTTAAGAACGCCTTTACCCAAGCTCTTTATGAGATTTCGAACCGCCTTTTCTGGCGTAATTCCTGTAATAACTCCCTGAAGCACTAAGTCTTCCGCGCTCTCCATTGCTAAATAAGGATTTACTGCTGCAGCGCCATAGCCAATTAGGAGTGCAACATGGTGAACTTCGCGGACATCTCCTGCTTCAACAACAAGCCCTACTTTTGTTCGAGTCTTTTCGCGAATTAAGTGGTGGTGAACTGCGGCAGTAAGAAGCAACGATGGAATTGGGGCATCTTCGGCGTCTGCATCTCTATCTGATAAAACAATCATGCGCGCGCCATCGGCTATGGCAGAACTAACTTCCTGAGTAATTTCATTGAGGCGTTGGCGAAGCCCTTCACCACCTTGTGCGACCCTGAAGAGTCCTCGCACAACATGAGCGGCCAAACCTGGATGGTCACCATCGGCGTTAACGTGAATAATTTTTGCGAGTTCATCATTATCGATGACAGGAAAAGCAAGTGAAATTTGACGACATGACGATGGTCCTGGATCAAGTAAATTATGTTCTGGCCCAAGGGAGCCACCCAAACTTGTTACAAGTTCTTCACGAATTGCATCAAGCGGTGGATTTGTCACTTGAGCAAAGAGTTGAGTGAAGTAATCAAAGAGCAGTCTTGGTTTTTCAGATAACGCTGCAATAGGTGAATCGCTTCCCATTGAACCAAGTGGCTCTGCTCCATTTTTCGCCATCGGAGTTACTAAAAGTCGCAACTCTTCTTCTGTGTATCCAAATGCGCGTTGACGACGCACGACGGACGAGTGAGGATAAATAATATGTTCGCGCGCCGGTAGATCGGCGAGTTTGATTATTCCTGCGTGAAGCCAATCCTCATACGGCGCATTGTTTGCCAACGAATCTTTGATCTCGTCATCTTCAATGATTCGACCTGCTTTGATATCGACGAGGAACATTTTTCCAGGTTGCAAGCGACCTTTCCGAACAATTTGATCCGCTGGAATATCTAGGACTCCGACTTCGCTGGCAAGAACAACGAAACCATCCTTCGTCACCCAAAAGCGAGAAGGGCGAAGACCATTACGGTCAAGAACCGCGCCGACTTGATTTCCATCGGTAAAGGTCACGCATGCAGGACCATCCCATGGCTCCATAAGTGATGCGTGAAAGGCATAGAAATCGCGACGCTTCTGAGACATCGTCGAGTTATTTTCCCAGGCTTCGGGAATCATCATCAAAACTGCATGCGGTAAGGATCGTCCTCCCAAGTACAAGAGTTCAAGTACTTCATCGAAGGAAGCTGAGTCGCTGCCTGACATTTCAACGATTGGGAATAGCCGCTGTAAGTCACCCGGTATCAGATCGCTTTCGAGAAGGGTTTCACGGGCGCGCATCCAATTTCGATTTCCCTTAACTGTATTAATCTCACCGTTATGAGCAATGTAGCGATATGGGTGAGCTAGGGGCCACGATGGGAAAGTGTTGGTTGAAAAGCGCGAGTGGACAAGTGCCAATGGCGATTCAACTCTTGGATCGCTGAGTTCTGGGAAAAACTCTTCGAGCTGTCCAGTTGTTAACATCCCCTTGTACACAATTGTCTGCGATGACAGTGATGGAAAGTACACACCTAGCGCATGTTCTGCACGTTTGCGAAGACAAAATGTGAGTCGATCTAATTCAATTCCACTTTCACCATTTTCGCCGGAAAGAAAAAGTTGTTGGAAATCTGGCATGACAGATAGCGCTGTTTTCCCTAGGGATGAAGGATTAATTGGGAGCGTGCGCCAACCGAGAACGCGCAAACCTTCTTCACGTGCAATCTTTTCAATGTCTGCACGCACCTCAGTGCCTTTTTCAATAAATGCAATTCCCGCTGCATAAAATCCAGAGGTAGGTAGGTCAAACTCGCAGACCTCCTGAAAGTATTTATCTGGAACACGAATAAGTATTCCTGCGCCATCTCCACTATCTGGCTCGGCGCCCGACGCCCCACGATGTTCTAAGTTTCGAAGGGCACGTAAACCTTGTTCAACAATTTCATGAGTGGGGATTTTGTTAAGAGTGGCAACCATCGCAACACCACACGCATCATGCTCATTGGCAGGATCGTATAATCCTTGTGCAATTGGAAAATTAGATTGCAGCGCCATTGGCTTCTCCTCGTGTCCTTGTGTTGCGGGACATCTTTGGCCCTGTGCTCGTTCTTCTTACAAATGCCTACGCACTGACTCACGCGTGTGGCCAAAGAGTAGCACTCGAGGTTTTGCAACGCCTAGCGCTGGGATTTTTCTCTATAACCCGCTGACGTGAGCAAGTTGACCAATTCCAGCGGTGATGAGCATGCCTGCGCATCCCCCAAAAATGACTCGTACTGTTGGACGAAGCACTGCTGAACCAGCTGTCCTAGCGCTCACGATTCCGGTCAGAATCAGGCCCGCAATTGTGAATCCAACGATGCTCCATGCTTTTGCACCCAGTGAAGGGGCGAACGCTCCCATAAATGGCACTAAACCTCCCAATGTAAAACTTGCTGCTGAGGCAAGGGAAGCTTGCATAGGTCGTGCTTTCGTATGTGGATGTTGACCCAATTCGTCGCGAAGATGTGCGGCAAGGGCATCCTTTTCATGCATCACGACAGCTACTTGATTGGCTAGTTCTGGAGGCAACCCCCTGTCTACATAAATTTGAGTCAGTTCTAAAAGTTCGCCTTCTGGGTCCATGGCGAGATGTTCCATTTCCAAAAGGCGATCAGAATCTTCCACGTCGTTTTGTGAACGCACTGATACATACTCACCGACAGCCATCGACATTGCGCCAGCTGTTATTCCGGCAAGTCCGGCTGTGATCAGGAAATCGCTGGCATTGGCTGCTGCCACACCGATCATGAGACTTGCAGTTGATACCAGTCCATCATTAGCGCCAAGCACGGCCGCACGTAACCAGCCAGCGCGATGAGTTCGGTGACTTAAATTGCGCGCATACACATCTTCCAGGCCCATATTTAGAGCCTACCTGATTGACGCGAAATTCTTGCGAAAACGCCAAGCGAGATTAGTCCAACCACAACGCTGACCCAAACATTTAGGCGCAATCCCATAATTGTGTGAGCAGAATCAATTCGAAGAGCTTCAATGAAGAAACGCCCTACACAATAAAGAAATACATACAGGGTAAAAGTCATCCCTGCCTTGAGACGCGGTGTGAGCCATATAAGTATTCCGGCAATAAGAAAGCACCAGAGCGCCTCGTAGGCAAAGGTCGGGTGAAATGTTTCAAACTTTTCAAAACCTACCGGACGAAGATTGGCTGGTATCTCAAGTGCGAATGGGGCATTCAGCGGGCGACCAAAAAGTTCTCCATTAAACCAATTACCAAATCGACCTATCCCTTGAGCAATGAGCACTCCCGGAGCAAGCGCATCTAAAAAGAATGCGAATTTTGGTAGTTCTTTACTCTTTGCAAGATTTTTATATGCAAAAAAAGCCGTAACACTTCCTAGTGAAATCGCACCCCAAATTCCCAGTCCACCTTCCCAAATTTTAATGGCATCAAGTGGATGACCTCCTGATCCAAAATATTGATCAGGAGAAGTAAGGACGTGGTAAATGCGGCCACCGATAATTCCAGCAGGTACGCTCCACATCGCAATATCTGAAACTACGCCTTGCAGGTTTTCGCCATTTTTCCTAAAGCGAACCTCGCCCATCCAGATTGCAATGGCAATGCCAGTGATTATGCATAATGCATAGAAATGAACAGTTAGTGGACCAATTTCCACAACAGAAATAGTAGGCGTGGGAATTGAACGCAACACGAGTTTTACTTTTGTTCGACTGCTGCAGCAAATGCTGCAGCATCAAAGTACTGTCCCATATCCGTCTTTCCATCTCCACGATTTATTTCTTTTCCATTAATGAAAACAGTTGGGGTGGAGTTAATTTTATTCTTGCCACCATCGGTCGCGACGTTCGTCACCCAGTTAGAGTACGCAGCGGTGTTGACACACGTCTTGAACTTTTCTGACGTAATACCAACTCCAGCACCTAAGCCGATAAGAAATTCATTTGTCATGACGCCAGAATTTTCAGCAGGCTGATTTGCATACACAGCTTGGTGGAAACCGAGGAACTTGTTTTCATCTGAAGCGCAAGCGGCAGCATTTGCAGCAGCCACTGATTCAGCCCCGATGAAAGAAAGCGGGTGGAAAACAACCTTCGCTGTTTTTTCAGTGATAATTTTTTCAATGTATTTACCGTTAAGGCTTTCAAAGCGCTGACAGATTGGGCATTGGAAGTCTTCCCAAATATCAATTACGGGAACGTTAGTGAGAGAACCGTTAAATGTGACTCCGTAGCCATTCTCTTGAGAAACACTCGACGGAAGCGCAGCAGACGAGCTGCTTTTATTTTGCGCTATTGAAATTCCAGCACCCACGGCCACAACAAGGACGACCATACCGATGACGAGATTCCGAGTGACTTTATCGCCACCTTGGGCGCTTTTTTTCTGAGTAGCCATATCTAGCAGGTCTCCTTATTTATCTGTGTGTTCGTTCCTAAGAGCATTATCGGCCTTCCCGTACGCCAAGAGCCAATTCTTTCACGAGTTGCGCGACATGTTCTAAGCCAGTTTCTAAGTCTGGGGCATCGCGTAGGGCATTTATAAAGGCAGAACCCACAATCACACCATCTGCAAATCCTGCGATTTCTTTTGCTTGCTCGCGAGTTGAAACTCCTAGCCCAACTGCAATAGGGGTGGGAGTCACTGCGCGTGTTCTGGCGACAAGATCAGATGCACCTGTTGAAAGGCCACCGCGCGCGCCGGTCACTCCCATGATGCTGGCAGCGTAGACAAACCCCGAACAATGTGAAGTCACTTTTTCTAGTCGCTCCCCGACAGTGCTTGGGGCGATAACAAATATAGAATTAATGTCGTTGCTATGAGTGGACTCAATCCAGCGATCTGCTTCGTCAATTGTGAGATCTGGTGTAATTACTCCAGAACCGCCGTTGGCTGCAATGTCGTGGGCAAATCGATCCACGCCATATTTTTCGATGGGATTCCAATACGTCATGACCACACTTGGGATTCCAAGTTCAGTGGCATGCTTGAGAGATTCAAAAACTTCGCGGGCACCTGTACCTGCAGCGAGTGACTGCTCTGCAGCGGCTTGGATTGTCGGTCCGTCCATTACTGGATCGCTATACGGGAAGCCAATTTCAATCGCGTCAACACCTGACTTCGCAAAAGTTTCGATAACTCTTTTGCATCCTTCGTGTGTTGGATATCCGGCTGGAATATATGCGATGAGTGCGGCGCGATTTTCAGCACGTGTCTTTACAAAAAGTTCATCAAGTGATGTCATGGTTTAAATTTCAATCCCAAAATATGCCGCAGCAGTTTGCACATCTTTATCACCGCGACCAGAAAGATTGATCAAAATAATTGCATCGGGGCCTAGTTCGTTTCCGACCTGCAGAGCACCTGCAAGCGCGTGCGCAGTCTCTATTGCAGGAATTATTCCTTCGGTCTTGCACAGAAGTGCAAATGCATGCATCGCTTGTGCATCTGTTATGGGTCGATATTCCGCACGGCCAAGGTCATGTAAATATGCATGTTCGGGACCGACGCCAGGGTAATCAAGTCCTGCTGAAATCGAGTGAGACTCGATTGTTTGCCCATTCTCATCTTGCAATAAATAAGAGCGTGCACCATGGAGAACTCCTGGAGATCCACCCGTGATTGAAGATGCATGTCTTGGGGTGTCAACGCCATCTCCCCCGGCTTCAAGACCTATAAGTCGAACGTCAGCATCTGGAATGAATTCATGGAATATTCCAATCGCATTGGAGCCTCCGCCAACGCATGCCAAAACGGCATCAGGTAAACGTCCGGTGAGTTCAAGAACTTGCGATCGTGCTTCAATCCCAATTATTTTTTGAAAATCTCTCACCATAGTTGGGAAAGGGTGTGGGCCTGCAACGGTACCGAAAAGGTAATTTGTTGTTTCTACATTTGTTACCCAATCACGCATTGCTTCATTGATCGCATCTTTAAGAGTCTTTGACCCTGTCGTAACAGGGACCACTTCGGCGCCAAGGAGTTTCATTCGTGCAACGTTTAGCGATTGCCTACGCGTATCTTCCTCACCCATGTATACAACGCAATCAAGTCCCATTAATGCCGCTGCCGTTGCAGATGCCACGCCATGTTGGCCAGCGCCAGTTTCAGCGATGACTCGCTTCTTACCAAGTCTTTTAGTAAGCAATGCTTGACCGAGAACATTATTAATTTTGTGACTTCCAGTGTGATTGAGATCTTCGCGCTTGAGAATTATCCGTGCGCCACCTGCGTGCTCAGCAAAACGTGGAACCTCAGTGATGATGCTTGGGCGCCCCGTGTAAGTCTTATGCAGGTGAGCTAACTCGGCTTGAAATACTGGATCCAGTTGCGCAGCATTATGTGCAGCTTCTAATTCATCGAGCGCGCCGACAAGTGCTTCAGGAACATATCGTCCACCGAATTCTCCAAAATGACCTGGCGAGAGTTCTCTGCTCATTGGGAGATTCTAGCCTTGCCCAAGCAATTGGCGCAGAGTGAGAGCCGGATCGGAAGAGCGAACGAGGGCTTCACCAACCAAGATCACCGATGCTCCTGCATCTCGCGCCAACTCAACATCTGCTCGCATTGAAATTCCAGATTCGGCAACTTTAATTATTGAATCAGGTATGCGAGGCATTAGGGAAGAGAAGGCGGCAAGGTCCACATCGAGTGTTTTAAGATTTCGTGCATTGATTCCAATAATCTCCGGTGATATCTCTAACGCTCGTTCGAGTTCATCCTCAGTATGTACTTCGATAATCGCGCTCATTCCAAGTTCTAGCGTCATCGCGTAATAATCTCGGAGTTGAGATGCGCTGATGGCAGCGACGATGAGTAGAACAACATCGGCTCCATGTGCCCGTGCTTCAAAAAATTGATATTCATCAATCATGAAATCCTTGCGTAGGATTGGAATCCGAACTCTGGAACGCACGGAATCTAAATCATCTAGCGATCCCCCGAACCTTCTTTTTTCGGTCAGGACGCTTATTACACTCGCACCTGCCTCTTCATACTGGGCCGCTAGTGCAGCAGGGTCTGCAATTTTCGAAAGTTCACCTTTGCTTGGTGATGAACGCTTTACCTCGGCAATTACTGACATTTCGTTGGCGCGAAGAGTCTCAAGAAGTGGAATTGCTGGACTGACGGAATACATTCTTTCCAAAATCTCACCACTTGAAAGTCTTCGAGCCGCTAAATCTTCTCGGACTCCTTCAATAATCGAATCAAGAACGCTCATCAGAAGTGCGACCTTCCTCGTCAGTTGGGTCAATGCCCATATCCAAGCTATTCCAGTTATTTAGAAGTGAGTGACTTCTCTCGTAACGACTAGAAATTCGAAACCGCGAGGAGATAAATACAGTCAAGACAATTACAACTACAACTGAAACAATCAACTCAAGAGTCGATGACATTAGCGAGCCTTTAACTTATTTGCAGCAGCAATAGCAAAGAGAACCGCGGCTGCTTTATTGGCACATTCCTCATTTTCACTCTGCGCATTCGAGTCAGCAACAATGCCTGCTCCCGCTTGAACATAGGCGTTGCCTTGATAAATCACAGCAGTTCTAATTGCAATACATGTATCTATATTGCCAGTGAAATCGATGTACCCAATAGCGCCACCGTAAATACCGCGCTTGGTTGTTTCCAGTTCTTCAATGATTTCCATCGCGCGAGGTTTTGGAGCACCGGAAAGCGTTCCAGCTGGAAATACAGCAAAAAGCGCATCCACTGCCGAGGATGACGGAGCAAGAGTGCCAGTCACGGTCGAGACAATGTGCATGACATGTGAATAACGCTCGATGTGCATAAAATCGATAACTTCTACAGTTCCCGGTGCGCAGATACGACCGAGATCATTGCGTCCAAGGTCAACAAGCATGAGGTGCTCAGCTCGCTCTTTAGGATCGTTGAGAAGTTCTTCACCCAAACGTTTATCTTCCTCTGGAGAATGTGACCGTTTTCTCGTACCTGCAATTGGATGCACCATCACGTCGCGTCCCGTGACTTTGACCAGTGCCTCAGGACTTGACCCGACAACACTGAGACCATCTTCGAAATGAAAGAGATACATATAGGGACTTGGGTTATGCAAACGTAGCATTCGATATACATCAATAGGTTCCGCAGTGCATTCCATATTAAATCTTTGCGACAAAACTACTTGAAACGCTTCACCTTCAAGGATTTCTTCTTTAACTTTGGCTACAGACTTTATAAATTCTTCCTGCGAAACATTGCGTTGTGCATCTGGAATGAAACCTTGCACAAGTTCTTCAACTGACCCTGGAATTCCTTGTTGAAGTTCTTCTTGCATCCGATCGAGTCTTTCTTGGCACAGGTGCCATGCTTCATCAACGCGGTCATCGCTGCCATCCCAATTAATTGCATTAGCAATCAAAGTAATAGTGCCATCGCTATGGTCCATAACTGCTAGGTCTCCTGTAAGCATGAACGCTAATTCTGGAAGTGGTAAATCTTTTACAGTGAGATCTGGCAATTTCTCAAGTCTTCGAACGGTGTCATAACCCATATATCCCACGAGACCGCCAGTCAGTGGAGGCAATCCTTGAATGTGAGGCGAATGCAAGTGTGAGGCGCTAATTCGCAGTGCTTGCAAGGGATCTATTCCGCTCGGAGCGCCTGCAGGTTTCAAACCAGTCCATACAGCAAGTCCATCTTTTTCGGTGAGAGTTGCCTCAGTGCGTGCTCCAATAAATGAATATCGAGACCAAGCTCCACCATGTTCTGCAGATTCAAGGAGAAATGTATTGGGAGCATTTCGTGCGAGTTTGCGATACACGCCGAGAGGAGTCTCTCCATCGGCTAAGAGCTTACGATAAACAGGAATCACATTATTTGTTCGAGCATATTCTCTAAATTCTTCTAGTTTCATAATTCACCATCAATCAGTTGGTGAAAGCAACTCTGACTTCCTGTATGACAGGCAGGCCCTAATTGATCTACCTGAATCAAAAGAGCATCGCCATCGCAATCAAGGGCGATGGAACGTACATTTTGAAAATGTCCAGATGTCGCACCTTTAACCCATATTTCATTCCGACTACGACTCCAATAAGTGGCCTTACCTGTAGCAATTGTCTGGGCAAGTGAAGATGCATTCATATACGCAAGCATGAGAACTTCTCCGGAGATTGCATCTTGGGCAATGGCTGGAATAAGGGCCGAAGAATCTTTAAGAAGAGTGAGGACTTCTGGAGAGAGTTCAAATGCGGACATAGGCCAATTCTGCCCTATCACGCGCGGAGGGCGCGAATGGGATATCCCTGACTTGATAAATAGTTTTTTACATCTTTGATTCGGTGAACACCAAAATGAAACACGCTTGCTGCCAAGAGTGCATCTGCGCCTGCATCGAGGGCTGCAGCAAAATCTGAGAGGGCGCCCGCTCCACCACTTGCAATGAGGGGTACGTGAGAAATAGCTCGAACAGCAGAAATCATTCCAATGTCATAACCGGCGCGCGTTCCATCAGCATCCATTGAATTGAGCAAGATTTCTCCCACACCGAGGGCGCAGGCCTTCTCAATCCAACCAAGTGCATCAATTCCGCTTCCTTCGCGACCTCCGTGAGTGGTGACTTCAAAACCAGAATCAGTTCGGGCTCGTCGAGCATCGACAGAGAGAACTAACACCTGTGAACCAAATCGATCTGCAATGTCGGCAATTAATTCTGGTGATTGAATCGCTGCAGTATTAATTGAAACTTTATCTGCTCCTGCGCGCAAGAGACGATCGACATCTTCAACACTTCTAATTCCCCCTCCAACAGTGAGTGGGATAAAAACCTGTTCTGCTGTCCGCCTAACAACATCAAGAGTGGTTTCACGGCCAGCAACACTTGCTGAAATATCGAGGAAGGTGAGCTCATCTGCACCTTCTGCGTTGTAGAGCGATGCCATTTCTACTGGATCCCCGGCATCTACCAAATTGGTGAAATTGACGCCTTTGACAACACGTCCGTCTGTGACATCAAGACACGGAATGATACGAACCGAGAGAGTCATCGACCTGTAACTTCTAGCGCTTGTGGCAAAGTAAAAGCGCCTGTATATAAGGCCTTTCCAACAATTGCTCCTTCAACTCCAATGGAGCGCAACTCTGCGAGTGCCTTGATATCTGCAAGTGAAGATATTCCTCCGCTGGCAATAACTGGTTTCTTTGTTGCCGCGCAGACGCTTGCAAGTAATTCAAGATTCGGGCCAGCCAATGTTCCATCTTTGGTCACATCAGTAACGACATAGCGTGCGCATCCATCGCTATCTAAGCGCGCCAGAGTTTCAAAAAGATCGCCACCTTCTTTTGTCCACCCGCGAGCAGCCAACGTATGGCCGCGAACGTCAAGGCCTACTGCAATCCGATCGCCATATTGCCCAATGACTCGAGCTGTCCATTCGGGATCTTCAAGTGCAGCAGTTCCAAGATTGACACGATGACAACCAGTAGCCAATGCTCGCGTAAGCGACTCGTCGTCTCGAATCCCACCAGAAAGTTCCACTTTAATATCAAGGGCACCGACAACTTGCGCAAGTAGCTCGGCATTACTTCCTCGTCCAAAGGCTGCATCAAGGTCTACAAGATGAAGCCACTCTGCGCCAGCGTTTTGAAATTCAAGGGCTACTTCAAGTGGGGCGCCGTAAATACTTTCTCGATCAAGCTCGCCTTGGACTAGTCGTACAGCACGTCCATCTTTGACATCAACGGCTGGCAATAATTCGAGGTAGGTCATAGTGTTTTCGTCCAATTCTTTATGAGAGCTAAACCAGCTTCTCCTGATTTCTCAGGATGAAATTGAGTAGCGCTGAGATACTCATCTTCTACCGCTGAAAGAAATCTCTCTCCATGAGTAGTCCATGCTTGCTTTATTCCAACACTCTTCTTAGCGGCGTATGAGTGCACGAAGTAGAACGATTCGTTTTCAATTCCCGCAAATAGTTGCGAGCCCTCTGGTGCTTCGACAGTATTCCAACCCATGTGCGGAAGAATTGGAGCATCAATTTTTGATACTTCCCCTTGCCACATTCCAATTCCCTTATGAACGCCGTGCTCTAGCCCATCTGAAAAAAGGATTTGCATCCCTATACAAATTCCTAAAGTTGGTCTTTCAAGTACGCGACGTTTCCTAATTAAGTCTGCGGCAGAAATGTTATCGATGCCTTTCATGCAGGCTTCAAAGGCTCCCACTCCTGGAACGACAAGACCCTGTGCTTCCAGGCAAATATCGATATCAGACGTAAGAATTATTTCCTGACCTGAAGTTGCGAATGCTCTTTGAGCGGATCGTAAATTTCCAGAGCCGTAATCTAAAATTGCAATCAAAGAGTGCCCTTGGTGGAAGGAATTCCTAAAACGCGTGAGTCAACCGTCACTGCTTCACGCAGTGCGCGAGCAACAGCTTTAAATTGCGCTTCAAATACATGGTGAGCATTGCGACCTTCAAGCACGCGAATATGAAGAGCAATATGGGCTTCGGCAACTATTGATTCCCAGATGTGCTTGCCAAGCGTGGTATCAAAAGTACCGATGAGTTCAACAATTTCGGGTTGGCGATGCACTAGGTATGGTCGTCCCGAAAGATCGACAGCGGCCTGAACGAGAACTTCGTCAAGTGGGACCATCGCATCACCAAATCGCCTGATGCCTGATTTATCTCCCAGGGCACTTCGCAGTGCCTCTCCAAATGCAAGTGATGTGTCCTCAACTGTGTGATGTGAATCTACATCCACATCGCCTGAAGTTTTTACGGTGAGATCAAAACCGGAATGTTTGCCAAGTTGCGAGAGCATGTGATCGAAAAAGGGAACACCAGTGTCAACTGAAATACTTCCCTGTCCATCTAGATTGAGTTCCACTAAGACACTTGATTCTTTTGTAGTTCTCTCGATTCGTGCTGTTCTCATTCTTTACTCCCGCCTAGGATTTCTTGTAATACTGAAATGAACTGTGCATTTTCGGCGGCGCTGCCGATAGTGACTCGCAAGTACCCTGATAATCCCACATCACGAATCAGAACGCCTCTATCAAGTAATTTTTCCCAGAGTTTTGCCGATTCAATGCCAAAACCGGAGAATAAGAGAAAATTCGCGCAACTGGGAACCACGACAAGTCCCAACCGTTCAAGCTCGAAAGCCATAGCTTCGCGTGCGGAAATAATCTGCGCCACTGTACCTAGGAGTTCAGATTTAAATTCAAGGGCTGCGCTAGCTGCGGCTTGGGTTAGTGTGCTGAGGTGATACGGCAAGCGAACTAATCGCATTGCATCAATGACCTGCGGATGAGCAATGAGATATCCAAGTCGAACGCCCGCAAAAGCAAATGCTTTACTCATGGTCCTAATGACAAGTACATGTGGATATTTAGCAATGAGAGTCACTGCTGATTTTTCACTTGAAAATTCAGCATAAGCCTCATCAATGACAAGAAGGCCACCTCGCGTTGAAACCTCTTGAGCAATTTTTTCTATCTCATCTATGGTTATTGCGCTACCTGTAGGGTTATTGGGCGTTGTGATAAAAGTTAAGGCAGGAGCAAAAGATGAAATCTGGGCACAAGCTGAATCGACATCTAAAGAAAAATCGTTTCTACGTATTCCATCAATCCATGGAGTTGCAGTTACTTTAGCAATGAGTGAGTGCATTGAATATGACGGCGTGAAACCTAAGGCTGAAGACCTTCCAAATGCAAGAAAAATTGATTGAATAATTTCATTACTTCCATTAGCTGCCCAGATATTGGAAATATCAAATTCGGTACCTGATTGAGAGTTTATGTACTGCGCCAATTCAGTGCGAAGCTGAATTGCTTCCCGATCGGGGTATCTATTGAGGCTCTTACTGACATCCTTTATGCGAGTTGTAATCTCATCGACTAAAGCAGTTGATGGCGCGTAAGGGTTTTCGTTGGTATTGAGGCTCGCATCAGCGCGCACTTGAGGCGCACCATAGGGTGACATTGGTGCAAGTTCAGGGCGAAGGGGTAACCATTCTGGCCAAGTGCTCATTGATCCAGCCTGACCTGCATCGCTTCACCGTGTGCGGGAAGATCTTCTGCGTTTGCGAGAGTGATGACAGTTGATGCAATCTCTTTAAATGCTTCCTCCGAGTACTCAATAAAATGCAGCCCTCGTAAGAAGGTAGCAACCGAGAGTCCACTTGAGTGACAAGCACACCCTCCAGTAGGAAGTACGTGATTGGAACCTGCAGAATAATCACCCAGAGATACTGGAGAAAATCGTCCAATAAATACTGCCCCAGCATTTCTAATCTCCTGCGCATTAAGGGAGGCATCCACGGTTTGAATTTCTAAATGCTCGGCGGCGTATGCATTGACGACATCTAGGCCCTGCTCAATTGAATCCACTAGAACCAGCGCTGATTGGACGCCAGCAAGGGCTTCGCGAATTCTCGCGTGATGTTTCGTCAATGGAACTCGAGCAATAAGTTCTTTCTCGACCTGTGAAATTAATTCTTCGCTGTCGGTAACCAATATTGCTGCAGCTATCACGTCGTGCTCTGCCTGGCTCATGAGATCTGCCGCAATATCTGAAGCGATCGCACTCTTATCTGCAAGGATTGCGATTTCAGTCGGCCCTGCCTCGGAATCAATTCCTATGACTCCACGCAGGGCTCTCTTCGCCGCTGCAACATAAATATTTCCAGGTCCTGTGACTAAATCACATTTGTCGCATAGTCCCTCCATGCCATAAGCAAAAAGTGCAATTGCTTGCGCTCCCCCCACTGCATAGACCTCAGTAACACCAAGTAGTTCACATGTTGCCAAAATTGTTGGGTGAGGATAACCACCGAAAACTTTCTGTGGCGGTGATGCAACTGCGATGCTACGAACCTGAGCAATTTGTGCAGGGATCACATTCATTAGAACGCTACTTGGATACACAGCACGTCCACCAGGAACATATAGTCCGACGCGATCTACCGGAATCCATTTCTCAGTGACAGTTCCGCCATCCACCACACGAACTGTGTTCTCGCCACGTATTTGCTCTTGGTGAACGATTCGAATTCTCTGCGCCGAAAGTTCAAGTGCTGTACGAATTTCTGGATCAAGATCAGCAAGTGACTGTCGCAAAACTTCACGTGGAACTTTAATAGAGGGAGGTTGAATTCCATCAAATTCCTGAGCTAATGAAATCAGGTCACTCTCATCGCCACGTCGTACTCGCTCCAGAATGGGGGCCACTAAGCGCATCGCTTCGGCCACATCGAGTTCTGCCCGTGGCAATTCATTTTGATAGGCACTCTTACTTAAACTGCGGCCACGCAGATCGACTTTTCTGATCATCGGAGCACGCCTATTCTGTGAATTAACCAAACTTGTAGGGCAATTCTAAGGCACCCGGGAGCACTCTCGCTCCTGATATTTCTTTAGCCCGACAGGCAATCAGGCCCCAAAATTGATTTCAAATCCGCGCTCAGTGAAGGAGAGGAGGTAACCAAGGCATCAAGCTTCATGACAGTGCGATCTGAATCTTCCACCAAATGTAGATGTACTTCGCGCTTTCCAGGATGTGAGCGCAGTATCTCTTTTAAGCGATCAACGATTGGTGGTGTGCATTGCGCAATGGGTAACGAAATAATCAACGGTCCAGATGGCCCAGTAGTGATATCGGCAGCTTTCATCTCAAGAGCAGTAAAACGTACCTGGTCCTCACGTTTATCTACGCGACCGCGAATCATTACAACTCGGTCCTCTATAAGTGTGAGTGCATATTGGTTATAAGTATTAGCAAAAAATAGAACTTCGAGTGAGCCTTCTAAATCCTCAACCGTGACAACAGCCCATGAAGCGCCTTGGCGAGTCACTTTACGCGTGACACTTGTAATGAGCCCACCGATCGTGACGATGGAGTCCTGAGATGCGCCATCATCTAATAACGAGCTAATTGATAGATCTGTTCCTGCGCGAAGCACGTGTTCGATTCCAAGAAGTGGATGATCTGAAACATATAGACCTAGCATCTCGCGTTCATAGGAGAGCAACATGGCTTTCTCCCATTCGGTTGGAGGAACAATGATTTCCTCTGCCGCAACGAGTGCCCCAGGTTCGGATCCGAAGAGGTCGAACTGACCAATTGCCTCAGCACGTTTCGTTTCGCTCACAGAATCAATTGCTTCGAGATGAATTGCCATTAAGCCCTTGCGAGGATGGCCAAGTGAATCAAATGCGCCACCTTTAATGAGAGACTCGATTGTTTTTTTATTACACACCTGTGCATCAACTTTGGCTAAAAAATCACCAAAGGAAGTAAATGCACCTTTGTTATCCCGCGCCGATTTAATTGACGCAACAACAGAATCCCCAACATTGCGAATCGCAACAAGTCCAAAACGAATATCTTTCCCACGAGGGGTATATTCGGCGTCAGATTCGTTAACATCTGGCGGCAACACTTGAATTCCCATACGGCGACATTCGCTGAGATACAGAGCAGACTTATCTTTATCATCGCGCACACTTGTGAGTAAAGCTGCCATATATTCAGTTGGGTAATTAGCTTTGAGATAGGCAGTCCAATACGAGACAACGCCATACCCAGCGCTATGTGCACGGTTGAATGCGTAGTCCGAGAATGGAATCAAAACATCCCATAGTCGCTTAATTGCAGCGTTGCCAAAACCATTTTCCTTCATGCCGCCTTCAAAGGGCACGTACTCCTTATCTAGAATTTCTTTATTTTTCTTACCCATCGCTTTACGCAAGAGGTCGGCTCGTCCAAGTGAAAAACCTGCAACTTTTTGTGCAATGGCCATTACTTGCTCTTGGTAAACAATCAAACCGTAGGTATCGCCCAAAATATCTTGCAACGCCTCAGAGAGCTCTGGATGAATTGGCTCCACTGGCTTACGACCATTTTTTCGGTCCGCGTAGTTATTGTGTGCATTTTCACCCATTGGGCCTGGACGGTAGAGAGCAATGACTGCGGAGATGTCTTCAAAGGAGTCCGGTGACATGCTTCGAAGAAGCGCTCTCATCGGGCCACCATCTAGCTGGAAGACTCCTAAGGTGTCACCACGAGAAAGTAGTTCAAATGTTTTTGTGTCATCCAAAGTGAGATCTTCAAGAACAACCTCGATATTTTGATTTGATTTGATATTAAGTAGTGCATCGTCAAGGACAGATAAATTTCGAAGTCCTAAAAAGTCCATTTTTAGCAAACCAATAGCTTCGCATGCTCCCATATCAAACTGCGTGATGATTGCACCGTCGGCTTCACGGCGATGAATCGGAATAACATCAAGGAGTGGCTCTCGAGAAAGAATTACTCCCGCTGCGTGTACTCCCCATTGGCGCTTGAGTCCTTCAAGACCCAGTGCAGTGTCTACAACTTTTTTGCAATCAGGATCTGATTCGTAGAGTGATCGAAATTCCCCTGCCTCTACATACCGATCGTTACTGGAGTCAAAGACTCCCCCGAGTGAAATGTCTTTACCCATAACTGAAGGTGGAAGTGCCTTCGTAAGTTTTTCACCAATTGCATATGGGTAACCAAGAACTCTGGTTGAATCTTTTAGCGCCTGCTTTGATTTAATTGTTCCGTAGGTAATGATTTGGGCAACGCGGTCTTCTCCATATTTTTGCGTTGCGTAACGAATCATTTCGCTTCGACGTCGCTCATCAAAGTCCAAATCGATATCAGGCATTGAAATACGCTCTGGATTGAGAAAGCGCTCGAAAAGTAAACCGTGTTCAAGGGGATCAAGGCCTGTGATTCCAAGTGCATACGCGACAAGTGATCCTGCGGCTGAACCACGACCCGGACCTACTCGAATACCAACTTTTTTAGCATGAGCAACTAGATCTGCCACGACGAGGAAGTAACCTGGGAATCCCATGGAGATCATGACACCGAGTTCGTATTTCAAGCGATCGCGATGAGCATCTGTTGCGCGATCGCCCATCCGAGCGACTAAGCCCTTTTCAGATTCAGCTACGAGCCAAGAATCCTCGGTCTGGCCAGCAGGTACTTCAAAGCGAGGCATAAGGTTTTCATTCTCACGCAACGTAACGTTGCATCGTTCGGCAATGAGAAGAGTGTTATCACAACTCTCGGGAATATCCTTGAAAAGCTCTCGCATTTGAGCAGGGCTTTTGAGATAAAACTCGTCATTTTCAAACTTAAATCTTTTTGGGTCAGCAAGTGTGGATCCGGATTGCACGCAGAGCAGTGCCTCATGAGAAGAGGCATCTTCATGAAATGTGTAGTGAAGGTCATTAGTTGCTAGCAAAGGAAGCTTGAGCTCTTTACCAAGTTTGAGCAGGTCATCTTTGACGCGAGTTTCAATTCCAATTCCGTGATCCATCACCTCAAGGAAGAAATTATTCATTCCGAAAATATCGCGATAATCAGAAGCTGCTCGCAACGCCTCTTTATAGGCACCCATTCTCAACCGAGTTTGAATTTCTCCACCAGGGCAACCCGTTGTTGCTATGAGGCCCTCTGAATATTTCGCAAGCAATTCACGATCCATGCGAGGCTTGTAGTAATAGCCTTCAAGAGAAGCAAGTGATGAGAGTCTAAAAAGATTTCCGAGTCCTTGATTATTTTCCGCCAATATTGTCATGTGGGTATACGCGCCGCCGCCAGAGACATCATCCTCTCCACCATCTGCCCACTTGACGCGCTTCTTTTCGAAACGGGATTCGGGTGCGACATATGCCTCTATGCCAATAATTGGTTTAACACCTACTTTTTTGGCAGCTTTATAAAAATCGAAAGCGCCAAATACATTTCCGTGATCAGTCATTGCTATAGCTGGCATTTCCTGCCTCGCCACTTCGCCCATGAGGTCGCCCACGCGCGCAGCACCATCGAGCATCGAATACTCGGTGTGAACGTGAAGGTGGGCGAAAGATGACATGAATGGTGAGGCTAGTCGTTAAGGCAGTACTGCGTCGGAAAGCAACGCCAGAGATTCTTGAAGGTCTTGCGGATAAGGCGCCTGAAAGACCATGGCCTCACCCGTGATCGGATGATTCAGACGTAGCTCGAGGGCATGAAGCCAAGGCCGACTCATGTGCAAAGAACCGGCAAGTACGGGATCGGCGCCGTAGGTGAGATCGCCCACGAGCGGATGTCGCAGCGCAGAGAAATGCACTCGAATTTGGTGAGTGCGACCTGTTTCGAGTTCTACTTGAACAAGTGAAACGCCACGATAATACTCAATGACTTCATAGTGAGTAATGCTTTCTTTGCCATTGGCCACAACTGCAAAACGATGATCCTCTTTAGGGTGACGGTCAATGGGTGCATCAATTGTGCCAACCGTTGGGTCTACATGACCTTGAACGAGTGCGTGATAAATCTTTTCAACTGTTCGATTTCTAAATGCATCTTTTAAAAATGTGTATGCGCGATCGCTTTTAGCAACGACCATGAGACCACTGGTTCCAACATCGAGTCTATGCACGATTCCTGCGCGTTCGGCTGGACCACTAGTCGACACTGAATATCCAGCAGCCGTAAGAGCGCCGACAACAGTTGGCCCTTCCCAGCCAGGGCTTGGGTGCGCCGCACATCCGACAGGTTTATCGATAACAATCATTTCATCGTCGTTATAGACGATACGCAGTCCTTCTAAGGGAGTTAAGGGAATCGCTTCGGAATTTTTTTCTTGAGGCATGAGTACTTCAATAATTTGGCCTGCGGTCACTCGGTCTGATTTCTGCATGGGTTGACCTGAGGTGGTGATGTCTCCATCTTCCAGAAGTCGAACAACAGCTGTCCGTGAGAGACCGAGCACGCGTGTCAAAGCGCTATCGATGCGTTCTCCCTCGACGCCTTCTGGTACGGAAAGCGTTCGTGCGACTCTAGTCATTTTCACTGCTCTCGCTAGCACTTTCAATCGGCGCAATGTTGCGCACTGAAAGGATGAATGCAATTCCAGCTGCGATAACAATAGCGGAGTCAGCGAGATTAAATATCGGCCAATTCGGAAGGGCTATCCAATCAATGACGTGGCCCTGGAGAAAACTTGGAGCGCGAAAAATTCGATCAGTTAAATTACCTGAAATTCCCCCTAAAACCAGACCCAGTACAACGGCCCACCCTTTGGATGTAATTACTCCTGAATATCTCGTGATGAAAATTAGAACAATTAGTGAAAAAATCGTAAAGAAAATCGTCTTACCAGTTGCAAAACTAAATGCCGCCCCTGAATTTCGGGTGAAGGTAAATTGAAGAAAACTGCCGAAAACTTTTATATTTGCCCTGTGAGAGAGTTCATTCACTGCCCAGACTTTCGTGGCAAGATCGCATAACCACACAACCCAAGCAATTAAAAATAGCGTTCGCCATTGGCGTGTGCGCATGATTTTTTAGCGCCGTTCCTCTTTCTGCTTGCAGAGCATGCAGAGAGTTGCGCGAGGGAAAACCTGGAGACGTGCTTTTCCAATCGCGTTTCCACATTCTTCGCAATTGCCATAACTCTTAGTATCAATACGCTCAAGAGCTCGCTCGGTTTGCAGAACCATGTCACGAGCATTAATAACTAATGACATTTCGTGTTCGCGTTCAAATGTTTTTGTTCCCGCATCGGCTTGATCATCGCCAGCGCCATCTCCGGAATCAGAAATGAGTTCATCCATTTCGTGTTCAATTGTTTTTAGCTCGGCTTGTAGGCGTACCAACTCCTTGGCAAGCTCAACGCGAATTGCCTTGAGCTCGGCTGCAGACCAGGCCGCTTCAGAATCTGAAACAACTATCGGAGTGGGCGCTAGTTTTATTGGCTTAAGTGGCGCAATTTTCTTTCCGCTTTTAACTGGACGCGGTGGAGGCGGCATAACCAGGCGGCGCTCTTCGATGACGGCGACGGCGACGGGAGCAACGATTGTAGAAACGCTCACTGTTTGAGATTTCTCATCGACAGTCAGGGTTGTTTTTGACGGGAAGGGGCGACCTGGAACTTTTTTGACGGTGGATTTAATGGTCGTAGTTTTCTTTGTAGCGCTGGCGGGAGCTTTTTTAGCCGCTACTTTTTTCGCAGGCGCTTTCTTCACCGGAGCCTTCTTCGCAACAGCCTTTTTTACAACAGCCTTTGTGGCTGGAGCTTTTTTTGCCGGAGCCTTCTTGGCTACAGCCTTCTTTTTAAGATTTTTTGTAGGCACGCCGCGCACCCTATTCTGATATCCGCGCTAGCACCAACTTCGCCACGAGGTTTGCCCTCCCCCTTCATCCATTAGACTTGGCGACCTTATGGTCTTTCGCCCAATTCCAACCCACGTGGATCTGCCCGCTATGGAGCACTCCATTCTTGATTTCTGGCGCACCAATGAAATCTTTGACAAGTCAGTTGCCGCGCGCGAAAGTGGCGAGAGTTGGAGTTTCTACGAAGGCCCTCCGACTGCAAATGGCATGCCAGGAACGCACCACATCGAAGCACGAGTATTTAAGGATGTTTTCCCTCGATTTCATACGATGAAGGGTAAATACGTCACGCGTAAAGCTGGGTGGGATTGCCATGGACTCCCAGTTGAAATCGCCGTTGAGAAAGAACTTGGATTTGCCGGCAAAGGCGATATCGAGAAATATGGAATTTCAGAATTTAACAATAAGTGCCGCGAATCGGTCTCTCGACATGTTGATGCTTTTACAGCGATGACTAATCGAATGGGTTTTTGGGTTGATTTTGATCAAGCGTATTGGACGATGTCACCTGAATATGTTGAGAGCGTCTGGTGGAGTCTTTCGCAGATTTGGAAAAAGGGTTTGCTTGTCCAAGATCATCGCGTCGCACCGTACTGCCCTCGATGCGGTACCGGACTCTCTGATCATGAATTAGCACAAGGATACGAAACGGTTATTGACCCATCAGTATTTGTTCGTTTTCCCATCACATCGGGACCACTTGAGAAATTAGCTGCAAGTCTTTTGGTGTGGACAACAACTCCCTGGACACTTGTTTCTAATACGGCAATCGCTGTTCATCCAGAAGTTACCTACGTAGCAGCCAAAGTTACTCGCGACGAAGTCAGCGAAGTTCTAGTGGTTGCCGAAGATCTTCTGAAGAGTCTCGATGGCGACGTTGAAATTATTTCGTCAATGCTTGGAAAAGAATTGGAACGCACAACGTACAAGCGCCCTTTTGATTTTGTTGAGATTCCTGATTCTCACTTTGTTGTTCTTGCCACATATGTGACAACTGAAGACGGAACCGGTCTGGTGCATCAGTCCCCAGCATTCGGAGCAGACGACCTTGCAGTCTGTCGCGCATATGGTTTACCAGTTGTTAATCCCGTTGCACCTGATGGGCATTTCCTCGCAGATGTTGCACTTGTCGGCGGGCTCTTTTTTAAAGATGCAGATAAATTACTTGTCAAAGAACTAAAAACTCGTGGAGCGCTCTATCGCCATCAGCCATACGAACACTCCTACCCTCATTGCTGGCGTTGCCACACTGCCCTGATCTATTACGCGCAACC